>Ga0209396_1000080_pt1 | contig 142523 bp, 127 predicted proteins | sample GOMGulsemesocosm_6_FD_184638 | JGI IMG/M metagenome (GOLD analysis project Ga0209396, IMG submission 184638) | Methane-oxidizing microbial communities from mesocosms in the Gulf of Mexico - GOM8C Gulf of Mexico (SPAdes) (version 2) | ecosystem: Environmental > Aquatic > Marine > Cold seeps...
ACGTATAACCGGTTAAAAATAACGCTAAAAAAGCACCAATTAAAGCAAACGGAATAGCGGCAAAGACAATTAACGGCTGGATAAAAGAGCGGAACTGTAAAACAAGCACCGCAAAAATACCAAATACTGCTAATAGCACCGCTTTCATTAAACCACCAAAGGCCTTCTTGCGATTCTCTTGCTCACCACCCACCGCATAACTCATACCTTCAGGCCAATCGTATAGCTCTAACTTCGCCACGATAGCGTTGGTAACGTTCTCTGCGGTAAAGCCCGGCAGAATATCTGCAGTAACACGAGTCATACGCTCCATATTGTAGTGGTTAAAGCGCGCAATGCTGGTTTCCATTTTCAACTCAGCAAGCTGCATCAAAGGAATTAACTGACCCGTTTCTGAACGTACTTTAATATCTTCAAAGGTTTCAATTTGTGGCTTTTCATATTGTGACAATCTCAAAACCATAGAGAACTCTTCACCTTCACTATCACGATAACTTCCCATCGTTGTGCCCACTAGCGCAGTACGAACAGTGCGGTCAATCTGCTGCATTGAAACGCCCAGCATCGCCGCCTTATCGCGATTAATATTAATTTTTAAATCAATTTTATACTTGTTCATTGGGTTTTCTACCCCAACAGCACCTTCTGTTGATTTAACAATAATTTCAACTTCACGAGAGACACGCTGAATACTTTCTAGCTCTTCACCCACAACACGAATACTCACAGGCGCAACAACCGGTGGCCCCGACATGAATTCTTTAACCGTGATATTTACCCCAGGAATATCTTTCACATTAGCACGTAACCTTTCTACTAAAGGCTCAACCACACTCAATTGTGAGTCATTCAAGGTAACAAATAGTTGAGCAAAAGTAACGGTTTGGCGGCTCGGCATAATATTGTAATAAATGCGCGGATTACCTCGGCCAACGTTCATTGCAACATCTTTAACAAGCTCTTCCTTACGAACACGAGCGACTACTTTTTCAGCAACCAATTTCGTACGTTCAAAAGTCGTTCCTTCTGGCATATCAATATTAACCAATATCATTGGTTTTTCAGCTTTAGGAAAAAGGCTGACGCCAATAAAAGGAAATAAAGCCAAGCTACCGACTAACAAAGCAACCGATATACCGATGACACGATACGGTTTTGATAAAGCCCAAATAAGTGTTTTGCTATAAGTGCCGTCTGCGAACGATTCCATTTTCTTTTGCGCACGGGTTGTTTTCTTCGCAGACGTGCCTAATTTACTCGCTAACAAAGGAGTGAGCGTTAAGGCAATAAGTAAAGAGGCAAACAAGGTGACTACGACCGTAACAGGCATCGCACGTAAGAAGGTTCCTGAACCATTTTGCATTAATAGCATTGGCAAGAAAGAAAGAACAGTGGTTAACGTGCCACTAGCAACAGCCCAAGCTACTTGAGAGCTGCCTTTAATCGCAGCATCAACTGGACTTTCTCCAGCGCGTAAATGCCTTGATACGTTTTCAACGACAACAATCGCATTATCAACCAATAATCCCAATGCAATGACCAAACCGACAATCGTCATTTGCTGCAAACCAAAGCCGGTTAAATCAACCCAACCAATGGCAATGAAAATAGATAACGGTATAGCAGAGATAACGACTAAAGTGGGCTTCAAACCTAAAACAATTAAGCTCAAAATTCCGACTAATAATAAACCTTGATTTAAGCTAGTAAAAAATCCACTAATATTACGCTCAACACTTTTACTCTGATCCATAACCACATGCATCTGAATATCTTCAGGCAATTTCTGACGGTATTCTTCAACAACCGTATTAACACCTTCCATCACCGAAAATATTTGTGAACCTTTACGCTGCACAATAGAAACGAAGACTGCTTTTTGATCGTTTAATTCTGCACGATAAGTTGGTAACGTTTCATCTAAATAAACCTTTGCCACATCACGCAAATAAATAAACTTACCTTGTGAACCACGAATTACGGTATCGCGAATCTGCTCTAACGATTGGTAATCACCACTGGTACGTACGGTAAATCGACGATCGCCACCACTAGCATGACCACCCGGTAAATTTTGTGCTGAGTTTTTAACAGCGGTGAAAATCTCATCCAAACTAATACCCAAAGCATTAACCTGACGCTGATCGACACGTATTTGTACTTCTAAGTCCGGTAGCGCTTCAACATCAACTCGCTTAACACCTGCAACACGCTCAAGCTTTTGTTCAATCGCTTCTGCATGTCGCTTTAAACTTAAATAATCAGCCTGATCAGTAACCAATGCCATCTGTAAGATACTAACATCAGCAGGAGAAATCTTATCAATCTCCAAAGCCACTATACTGCCTGGCAAAGTATCTCGGATACGAGAAACCGCTGAGACGACATCATCAAATTTTTCTTCGGGATCAGTACCGTATAAAAACTCGGCACGAATAACAGCCAAACCATCTTCGACATTGGTTTTTACATTATTTAAATCTTCAAGTTCATTAATCACTTCTTCAATCGGATCAACTACCAGCTTTTCCATATCAAGCGGCGTTGTTCCAGGATTAACGACTTTAATAACCGCCGCCGAGAAATCGAATTGTGGATCTTCAGATCGAGGCATAGTGAAAAAAGACACAATGCCTAATACCACCAACAATAAAAATACCACCCAAGTAAATTGGTGGTTACGAATCGCTAACGCAGGTAATTGCATATGAAAACCCTCAGTTATCGATTAGCAGCAATATGAACAGACACACCACTACCTTCTGATAGATACGGTGCACCTTGAATAACAATACGCTCATCTTGTCTTACGCCATCGCGTACCGCCATAAAACCACCTTCAATAAAGGCGATATTTACTGTACGTAAATGCGCTTTATTACTAGCATCTAAAACAAAGACTTCAGCTTGGTCGGCCTTGGTTCTTAATACTGAAGTCAAAGGTAGTAGAGCAAGGGATTCTTTATTACTCGGGTAAATACGACCATGACCAACAAAACCTGCTAATAAGTTTCTCTTATTCTTTCCTTCAAGAGCTTCCAAGCGCAGTTCAATTTCAAACGTTTGCGTTGCATTATCCGCACGACCCGCCAATTCCGAAACCTGAGCTTTAAAGACATCATTTGGATACGCATCGAATTTTAATTCAGCCGTATCTGTCATTCTTAAACGCACAATATCCTTGTCCGTAACCCCTGTACGTAATACCCAACCTTGCTTTTTAGAAGCGAAAATAAAAGCGGCCTGACCACTCGCTGCTAATTCATTTTGATCAATGCTACGTTTCAGAATTCGGCCATTAGCCGGCGCCTTAATTTCAGCATGGCGACGATTGAACTTTGCGACAGTCAAGTCAGAGCGAGCAACATCAACCTGAGTTTCTGACGTTTGCAACTGATCAACGGATAAAGCGTTACGACCTTGTAGTGAAGTAAATCGTTCAAGATTACGCTCGGCATTGGCTAATACGGCCTGAGCTTTAGCAACTTGAGCATCTATTTCTTCTAGATTCAAAATAGCTAAACGCTGGCCCTTCTTTACTAACTGGCCTTCATCAACATAAACCTTGGCAACCAAACCGCTCACTTTAAACGCCAAGGTTTGTTCAGATTTATTTTCTAGCAAGCCACTCACCCGTAACGGTTTGGCATATTCATTAAAAGAAACAACATTGACTTCCACTGGAACCGTACTTTCAAAAATTGCTTGTTTGGCTTCCCCGGCAAAAGAAGTCAGCGATAATAAAAATAAACTGCTTAGAAGCAACATGCGAGAAAGAAGAGAAACGTTCGTCATTTGAAGGACCTCAAATTAGGTTGATGTACAAGGATCTATCGAGCGTACTAAATAGGTGTGCTAAGCAGGTGCAACAGGAAAACAGCTCACTAAGTTTACACCGAACACATTAGCACTTCCTGATTGTAGCCTTCAATGTATACACCGTCAACACCATTTGGAGACCGGTCGTTAAACGTATCGTTAACGAACCCCATTCATTTAATTTGACGATTGACAAGTTCGTCGCAAAACAACAGACTTTCACCGAATCCGCACCTTTCTAGTCGATACAAGAAGTAGATAAAAGCTCAAAAATGACAATAGAAACAGCTAACTATCATCACGGTAACTTGCGCCTAGCCTTGCTAGATGCCGCTATTGACCAAATCAAAGAACATGGTGTCGAAAAACTCAGTATGCGGGGTATTGCGCGTATTGTTGGGGTATCTCAGACCGCGCCCTATCGCCACTTTGAAGATAAAAACCACCTATTGTCTGAAGTTGCAACGGCAGCATTCACTGAGCTCTACAACATTAGCATTGCCGCTATTGACCCCAATGAAAGCCCCATTAAAAATATCCATGCGACGGGCTTAGTCTATTTACAATACGCTATTAATAATCCAGAGAAGTATCGAGTGATCTTTGGCAGCCGCATTCAAAATCGTCAAAGCTATCCAAGCATGATTGAAGCGGGTGAGAAATCTTTTCAAATATTAATAGATCAAGTTGAACGTGGTATCGAGGCAGGCGATTTCATTCCGGGCTGTGCGTTAATACTGGCGAATACGCTTTGGACACAGGTTCACGGTGCGGCGTCACTAATCCTAGATGGCTTTTATATTGATAGAGAGCTACCCATGCCTTTTGATGACTTCTTAAAAGCCCAAATAATGATTGGTAGCCGTGCTTTATTGCTTAATCCTCCACCTATCAGCCTAAATCCGCCCCAACAATAGCTGACCATAAAGTCAGGAATAATCAACTCTACAGCCCATTTCCTTCTGTCAGTTAGTGTCATGCTAGAAATTACTTATCTTTTGGCGTACCATCGTACCAATAAGGCGTTTTTTCGCCATCATAATTAATCTGTAAGATGCCAAGCTCACACTTTATCGGTATACTTGCGGGCCTTTTTTAGCGCTATCAGCTCTTACTTTTTATAAGAAGCGACTTTTTACGGATCATAGAAATATGGGTAAGCAAACACCTCTGTACCAACAACACCTTGATGCTAACGGCAAGATTGTCGATTTCGGTGGCTGGGATATGCCAATTCACTACGGCTCTCAATTACAAGAGCATAATGTAGTCCGTGAAGATGCAGGCATGTTCGACGTTTCGCACATGACCATCGTTGATATCGCAGGTCCAGAAGCTCTGGCTTACCTACAAAAAATCCTAGCCAACGACGTATCCAAGCTAGGCTTCACCGGCAAAGCACTTTATACCGGAATGTTGAACGAAGAAGGCGGCGTAATCGACGACCTTATCGTTTACAAAATGGACGGCTGGTATCGCACAGTTGTTAACTGCGGCACACGCGAAAAAGATTTGGCTTGGATGAACAAGCAAATCGAAGCGTTTGACGCGACATTAACAGAGCGTCCTGAATTGGCCATGGTTGCTGTTCAAGGCCCTAACGCTATCGAGAAAGTAAAGCAGGTTCGCACAGAACAAGCTGCTTTGATTAGCGAATTAAAAGTATTCCAAGGTTTGCCCGTTGGCGAATGGTTCTACGCACGCACAGGTTATACTGGTGAAGACGGCTTAGAAATCATCGTTCCTGCGGCTGAAGTTGCTGAGTTCTGGGATGCATTGATTGCAGCGGGCGTAGCACCGACTGGCTTAGGCGCACGTGATACCTTGCGCTTAGAAGCGGGCATGAACTTGTATGGCAACGACATGGACGATTCCATCTCACCACTACAAGCTGGCATGGGCTGGACGATTGCATGGGAACCTTCTGACCGTGACTTCATTGGCCGCAAAGCCTTAGAAGCGCAAAAAGCAGCAGGCGTGCCGAGCAAGCTAGTTGGCATCGTACTAGAAACTCGCGGTGTAATGCGTTCACACCAGAAAGTGGTAGTAGAAGGTATTGGTGAAGGTGAGATTACCTCCGGTACTTTCTCTCCAACCTTACAGCACTCAATCGCTATGGCTCGTGTTCCTTATGATACTGGCAGCGAATGTAATATTGAAATGCGTGGCAAGTTAATTCCAGCCCGCGTTGTAAAAATGCCGTTCGTACGCAATGGCAAAAAAGTTTTCGAGTAATCGTTTTTAAAATTATTATTCCAAGAATTAGCACCGAATTAAAATTTAGATTGAGAGAAAGATTATGAGCAACATCCCTGCAGAACTTAAGTACGTTGATTCACACGAATGGTTACGTAAAGAAGAAGACGGCACCATCACTGTTGGTATCACTGACTTCGCACAAGCAGCACTAGGCGACGTAGTATTCATCGAATTGCCAGAAGTAGGCGCTGACGTTGAAGCTGACGAAGATATCGCAGTGGTTGAATCGGTTAAAGCAGCATCAGACGTATACGCGCCAATTTCAGGTAAGATCGTTGCCGTAAACGAAGAGCTTGTAGACGCACCTGAAAAAGCCAACGACGACCCATATGGCGATGCTTGGTTCTTCCGCATGGAACCAACCGACCCTAACGTTCTAGATGGTTTAATGACTGCTGAAGAATACGCTGCAAAGTGTGAATAATTAGTCAGACCATAAGCCTTGTTGCTTCTAACTCTCAATATTAAGTTAAGAAACAACAGGGCTTTTTTATATTTCTTTTCTTATTATTAAAGAGAAAAGATTTCGTTCATCCCCTAACTTTCGTAGACTATTTAGTAAACTTTTTAGCCCCCTATTTAGACACTATCTAGCACAATATGAGCAAGCCCATGAGCATAGAAACCCTTGTACAACTGGAACAGCGCGACAATTTTATTGGTCGCCACATTGGTCCAGATGACGCAGAACAAAACGCCCTATTAGAAGCAGTCGGCGCAACTAGCCTAGAAGATCTTTCTGCACAGATCGTTCCTGCTGATATTTTGCGTGAAGAATTTTTAGAGATCGCCGATGGCCGTACAGAGTTCGAAGCGATTAACTATTTACGTTCTCTTGCTGACCAGAACAAGGTTTTCAAAAGCTACATCGGCATGGGTTACAACGATACGATTGTTCCACCCGTTATCATGCGCAACGTATTGGAAAACCCAGGTTGGTATACGGCTTATACGCCTTACCAGCCAGAAATTGCTCAAGGTCGTTTGGAAGCATTATTAAACTTCCAGCAACTTGTTTGCGATATGACGGGTATGGAATTGGCGAACGCCTCCTTGCTTGATGAAGGTACCGCGGCTGCAGAAGCTATGGCAATGACCAAGCGTACCGTGCGTAAAAACAAATCGAATACCTTCTTCGTTGATGAAAACTGCTTACCGCAAACCATCGACGTAATTAAAACCCGCGCCGAAGCATTCGGTTGGGAAGTTATCGTTGCACAAGCAGCACAAGCCGCAGACGCTGACGTATTTGGGGCGATTTTTCAGTACCCAGGCAAAGGCGGTAACGTTGAAGATTTCACCGACATTATTACTGCCCTGCATGCTAAAGAAGCATTAGCGACGGTTGCTACTGACCTTATGGCGTTGGTTGCTCTTAAGACTCCCGCTGAAATGGGCGCCGACATTGTATTGGGTAACGCTCAACACTTTGGTGTGCCAATGGGCTTTGGTGGCCCACACGCGGCGTTCTTCGCAACCAAAGATAAGTACAAGCGCTCTATTCCGGGTCGTATCATCGGTGTTTCTATCGATGCCCAAGGCAACCCTGCATTACGCATGGCATTGCAAACGCGTGAGCAACATATCCGTCGTGAGAAGGCTAACTCTAATATCTGTACTGCACAGGCATTATTGGCCAACCTATCTTCTTTCTACGCGGTTTATCACGGCCCACAAGGTTTAAAAACCATTGCTGGTCGCATCCACCGTTTGACCGATATTCTAGCGCTAGGTTTGACAAAGGCTGGCATTAAGTTAGTTAACGATACTTGGTTCGATACCCTAACGATTATCACTGATGATCGCGATGCAGTGATTCAACGTGCATTAGCCGCTGAAGTTAACTTGCGTCTTGATAGCGCAGTGTCTGTTGGCGTATCTATTTGCGAAAAGACATCAGCCGCTGATATTGTAGAATTATTGAACATATTCTTAGGCGACGCTGCTGAAGATTTCGACCTAGACATCTACGCATTAGATGCTGAAGTAATCGCAGCCGCTTCTAACTCTATTCCTGCTGAGTTAGTTCGTACTACCGAATTCCTAACGCACCCAACCTTCAACTCGTACCACAGCGAACACGAAATGCTGCGTTACATGAAGAGCTTGGAAGTAAAAGATCTAGCAATGAATCATTCAATGATTACGCTGGGTTCTTGCACCATGAAATTAAACGCCACGACTCAGATGATTCCTCTGTCTTGGCCTGAGTTCTCGACCATTCACCCATTCGCTCCAAAAGACCAAACCGTTGGTTACGAGCAAATGATTGGCGAACTAGACGACTACTTAAAAGACATCACTGGTTTCTCTGCTATTTGCATGCAGCCTAACTCAGGTGCACAAGGCGAATACGCTGGCTTAATCGCGATTAAAAAATATCACGAAAGCCGTGGCGAAGGTCACCGTAACGTTTGTTTGATTCCACGTTCTGCACACGGTACTAACCCTGCCTCTGCACAGATGGCATCGATGAAAGTGGTAGTGACTAACTGCGATGACGAAGGCAACGTAGACTTCGCCGACTTGAAAGCAAAAGCCGAAGAAATTGGCGATAACCTTTCTTGCTTAATGATCACCTACCCATCGACCCACGGCGTATACGAAGAAGGGATCAAAGAAATTTGCGAACTTGTTCATAGCCTAGGCGGCCAAGTGTACATGGATGGCGCCAACCTAAACGCACAGGTGGGTATAACTCAACCTGCGTACTTAGGCGCTGACGTATCGCACATGAACTTGCACAAAACCTTTGCTATTCCACACGGCGGCGGCGGTCCTGGTATGGGTCCAATCGGCGTAGCAGCACACCTTGCACCGTTTGTTGCTAACCACGCAGTTCGTCCAATCGATAACGAATCTAAAGGCCAAGGCGCAGTATCTTCTGCTCCATACGGTTCTGCCAGCATCCTAACAATTTCTTGGATGTACATTACGTTAATGGGCGGCAAAGGTTTGCGTAAAGCAACTCAAAACGCTCTATTAAAAGCGAATTACCTAGCCAAGCGTTTAGGCGAACATTACCCAATCTTGTACTCAGGTAATAAAGGCTTAGTTGCACACGAATGTATTATTGATTTGCGTCCATTAAAAGAGCAAACCGGTATTACAGAAGTGGATATCGCTAAGCGCTTGATGGATTACGGTTTCCACGCACCGACTATGTCGTTCCCTGTTGCGGGCACATTCATGATTGAGCCTACGGAATCTGAAAGCAAAGCAGAAATCGATCGCTTCGCTAATGCAATGATCTCGATTAAAGGCGAAATCATGGCAATTCACAGTGGTGAGCTAGATGCGGAGAACAACCCGCTGAAAAACGCACCGCATACGGCTGATGTTGTTACTGGTGATTGGGATCGTCCTTACTCGCAGAAGTTAGCGGCATTCCCAACTAAGAACTTAGGCGCTCACAAATTCTGGCCTTCTGTTGGCCGTATTGATGATGTGTACGGCGACCGGAACTTGATTTGTTCTTGCCCTGCTATTGAGAATTATGAAGACTAAAGCTCGTTGAGTTTTAATTTTTATAGTTTTAATGCAGACATAAAAAACCCGCGAGAGCGGGTTTTTTATTGCCTTTCCATCTACAGTGTCAATTTTAGAAAACTGATTATTTTCGCTCGTAAACTCAGTAGGTAAGATAACTTTCCATTAAATAACTCTCCTTGACATACATTACCGCTAAAGCCTTTCCCTATGAGTAATCATAAAGAGAGAATAATCAAGAAAATTTAATCCAATGCCTGATCAATTTTCTAACAGCCGTCCCAGCGGCATACTCTGCAATGCTTCCCGGAGATAAATTTTTTTATTTAGCTGACTAATTAATGACGGAAACGGAAAGCGTCACTTAATTACTCTTTGTCACATGACTGATAACTATGAAGATAGAATCTGTTGAGTATTTATATTTTAAAAAGCATAAAAGTCCGCATTGCGGACTTTTTATATTCAAGACTTATGACTCATAAAAAATTTTTACAAACTTCACCATTATAGGCAAATACGTGTTTTAACTTTCAGAAGTCGTGACATCAATAGAGAAGGATTTAAGATCTATAAACGAGCCTTCTGTTCCTACTTCCGACACTCCGTCTTCAATCACTGATGATGTATCAACACCTTCGGTAAAACTATTGCAATCTTCTGGATAACAATCATAACGAGCACTACTAACAGACTCATAGTCATACATTTTAGCCAATACTTGTGTTCCGTTAGAAATATCTTCCAATTCACGATGAAGTGAACGTGAAACTTTCATTGTAAGATGATTGCCTTCCTTCATCACAGTAATTGGGGCGATAGGAGAATAAGATACAATTCCATTTCTTTCACTAGCGATTAAAACTACCGAAGGCAGCTCTGTTATTTTTTTATTAAAAAAACTACTAGCTTCTTCTTTATGGTGGTGAATAGTAAACTGCAAATCACCACTATCTAGATCACCAGAGTTATTTTTATCAAAGAAGATACTTAGACGGACTTCAGATCGATCATCCTCAGAATCAGCATAGTTTATGCCGATCGAATCTGGCATATTTACAAATTCTGCGCTTATTTGAATATATCCAGCTGCTGAAGTGTCACCACAACAATTATCAAATGAGGACAGAAGTGTATCACTGCGTCTAAATGACAGTGCTGAGCGATCACCTGTCAAAGTAAGTGAATTATCACTACTCTGGTTTAGCTGATACAGCCCTTTGAGGTGATTCAGACTTAAATATACGGAACCTTCGGCACTTTGAAAGTCCTGCTGTTGTGCTACAAAACAATCACCTACGTGGGTGTAAGAAATAGCCTTCTGCTGTTCGAACGAGAGATATTGACTTGCAGAGTCTTGCGACTGCCATAATCCAGTCAACCCAGTTGGAAGCTCATTATTTTCAGAGCTATTACCACCGCCACATGCTATTACAGCCAAAGACAAGCCGACAACAAACCACTCTCTCATCATGCCACCCTCATTATCACTTTTTTGATTAAGAATATTATACCTTTTTGAACCTTAACTGAACCTGAATATAAATGGGGGGTTGTAACTATTTGTGTAATATAGCGCTAGTCCAACGTATCAAAAACAAACAACGTTTCCGTTAGTCATATCCATAAAATAGACCTGTGAAGCAAAATGCATTCACAAAGCATACAACTAAGAACACTAGAACAATTTGTTGGGCATGTTGATTACGTGTACGGCGACCGTAACTTGATTTATTCTTGTCCGGTGATAAGGATTACGATGGCTAACCTTCATTGCGAAGTTAGTATTTAGCTTTCTTAATAAATAAAAAAACCAGCCAAGTGCTGAATTTTTTATTGCACAATATTTTCTTTAATAATGATACCGAAGCTGTGCAATCAAAACAGCACCCTCTTCAACCTTATAAACTAAACGATGCTCATCATTAATACGGCGCGACCAATAACCTGCCAAACCATGCTTTAGCGGCTCTGGCTTACCAGTACCTTCAAATGGAGTACGTTGAATTTCTTTTATTAATGAATTAATGCGTTTAAGGATCTTTTTATCGGTTGATTGCCAATAGAGATAACCTTCCCAAGCCTTCGTTGAAAAGACGAGCTTCATTCTTCAATTAAGGCATGCTCAGTACCCTTACCTGCTTCTAATTCAGCTATTGATTCAAGTAAGTTGCGCGCATTGGCTGGCGATCTCAATAGATAGGTTGTTTCTTCCATCGCCTGATAGTCTTCAAGAGACATCATTACGACAGGGGCTTCACTCTTACGAGTAATTATAATAGGTGCATGGTCATTACAGACCTGCTCCATTGTGCTTGCTAAATTTGCACGAGCTGATGTATAGCTAATAGCGTCCATATTCTCTCCTATTTGGCTCTGGGTATTATCAAAGCTGATAATTATTAACGCCAAACCGTTCATGTACATATTTATGTACAATATAGACTTTTAGACCGAATATATCAATACTTGGAGGAATTCAATGGAGTGACTTTTTTTACCCACACTCAACAATCCATTAACCGAGCCTCTATTCGAGATTAGCCAGTGAAATGTTTCCGCTGAAACGCCTTTCGCACTATATTGAAGTGTGACGAGGCCAATTAACAGTCGCCACAATCTAAGCTCCAAATCCTAAACAAGGCATTATCAACCGATACCATCCCTGCAAAAAGCGCCTCCATATCAGCACCAGTGAAGTATTTCTCTAACACATCAAATAGATCCTTATTATTTTCAGCCCCTTGAGGGATTCCAATAGGCTCATCGACATCAGCCAAGTGAAATAACCACCAAACATCTTCTTCCCAAGGTCCCTTATCCGTCGTTAGTATTTCTATTTTCACGACCTGTTGCCATGGAATGAGCTGAGCCTCTTCACCCTTATAGCCAATACTTCCCTTTTCATCATCGTGATTAAAAACAAGTGTATTTTGCTCTATGGTTTTTCTAAATATAACTCGGTTCACAATAATGCCGACAAAGAAGGCATAGCTCGCTAGAAAAGTAAGTAATAAGGCGACATAGTTCCAAGGAAAACCGAATGAGTCTTGGACTAAACCACCCACATGAAAGCCAATATATAGAGATGATGCAAATGAAGCCGCTAATAATACTTTATAGATGATATTGAATAATAAGTTCATAACCACGCCTCCAATTCCCATTGTATATTCTCGCGCGCTACTTGCTCGTTCTGCTCTCTAAACACATCACTGGAAAATATATACTCTCTAGACAACATGCCATTCAGAAAGCGCTTACGACCAAAGCGATAAACAAAATCAGGTAATGAATATTCTTTGCGGCACTTATAGGCATACGACTTATACAAGGCTCTCTCTGCCGCGAGTATTGAAAGATCAATATCGACGAACAATTGCATATCAGTATCGGACTGATAGCCATGCTGCTTCGTGGCTAGTATTAACTCAGCGCAGTATTCAATGATCTTTATTGGTACTTTCAATTGAGCTAAGAACTCAGAGGCTATCTCGGCACTCATGCCTTCGTTGTCCCCGCTGTTTTGCTGAATAAAGTCATGAAACCAAATAGCGAGATAGAAGCTGTGCCATTGCTTAATGTCACCGCGATACTGCTCTGCTAAGCCCATCATCTGCTGAATGTGGCTCAAACCATGATAATGACGCTTAACATCGCCATAAGTGGTTAGCAGTAATCTAAATATGCGGTCGATATCGGCTTGCTCTGCTCCCCACTGACTGGCAGTGGATAGAAAATCGGCTCTTAACTTTTCCATCATGACACTCCTTAATCCTTCAATTTGCTCTTTTGTATTCACTTACTTAAATTGGTTGGTCATCCAACTTAATAACTAAATTAGACATTTACTTCCCTTGAGTCAAGTTATTTGGTTGAATAACCAAAATTGATTAGTGAGCACCATCATGGCCAGACCTTCTAATACCGAACACCGTCGACAAGAGATCGTCTTAGGGCTTATGTCTGTCATGGCTGAGAAAGGCTATGAGAAGGCTTCTATTCAGAGCATTGCTAAAGCCGCAGGCTTATCTCCAGGTTTGATTCATTATCACTTTAAGACCAAATTAGAGATCTTGATTGCTTTAATGAATGAGCTCAGTAGCAAAGCAGATGATCGATACGAACAACTTGTGGCCAAAGCAGACTCTGCAGAAGATAAATTAATGGCGTATATCGATGCGGCGCTGGCATTGGGAGAAGGCAGTGATCAGCAAGCGGTTGCGGCTTGGGTTATTATTGGAGCAGAAGCGGTGAGATTAGAGGATGTAAGAAATCTCTATCAAGAAGTTATTGCTAAGCACTCTGAAACACTGGTTGAGCTATTAACTCAGGCTGCTTTAACTAATAAAAAGCTGAGTAAAAAGAAAGCGAAAGAGTTGGCGACATTTATTATTGCTTCGATTGAGGGGGCTTATCAAATAGCGACAACGATTCCTGGTGCGAGTAAGGATTATGCCGCGAGAATTTTGAAGGAATCGGTGATGAATGCTATTTCTTAATCATTCGATCTATTGCCTTCCTTTCCCTCGTCCAGTTCAGCTATTGATTCAAGTAAATTGAGTGCATTAGCTCACGAGCGTAATAAATAAACAGTTTCTTCCAGCGCCTGATATTCCCCAAGAGACATAATCACCACAGAGGCCTTCCCCTTACGTTTAATAATAATTGGATCATTTCCATTACGAACTTGATCCATCACCTTCGCTAGATTTCTACGAGCAGCGGTATAACTAATTGAGTCCATTTTTCCACCTCTTGCCTGCATTCAACAACCCATCAATCGCCATTCCCAAATCCATCCCCTCACCTGCCCATTTAGTAACTGCCGTTTTTTCGTCAATCGAATTATAAATCAACCGAGGTAAAGTCTTGCTTAAATCAGCAGAGTCACAACAAGCACAGGAAAACTTCGCGGGGTTAGCAGCGATAACATAGTCTTCGGAGCGGTTAAAAGGCGCATCAAAATAACGATCAATTTTAGAAAAACACAGCCTCTCGGCAAAACGTACTGGCTTATCAGTTTCTAAATCAGGTTTAAGCGAAAGAAAGAACGAGCCTTTATGCAATTCCCTATGGTGATACCGACACAAGGTCACCAAGTTGTCCAACTTAGTCTCACCACCATCCGCCCAGTGCTTTATATGATGCCCTTCGGTATAACGAGTTTCACAACAGCCCGGAAACTGACAGCCGCCATCACGAATCGCTAATGCCCGCGCCATGGCGGGAGGAATAATCCGTGTTTTACGGCCAATATCCAATACATTACCGACCTCATCCTCTTGCACCACCAGTAAGCTGGCATCACAGGCTAAGCGTCTTGCGGCATTGGGCAGTAACCAACGACCATCTAGGCTAGCATCATTACTAACATTGGCATCACTAGAGCCTGTATGAGTATTGGCTCTTATATGCATGATCAGCTGACAGCGCTCTGCGCCTTTTAATGAAGATAGCTCAGATGAATCACTGGCAAGATAATGCTCAGCGAAAGCCACTAAAGCATCGGCTCTGCGTTGAGGAAAGGTAAGTGGCTCTTCTTGTTTGTCGAGAGAAAACGTTTCTGTTTCCGCTGAAACGTCTTTTTCACTATTTTTAACCACTGCATTATCGGCTACGTTCTTTATATCTGGCTCAGTATCAGGGCTCTTTTTAATATCAGCAATACTATCCCCCAGTTCTTGCAGTGCTTTGGCTACTAAAGCGCCCTCTTCTGGCGGCAACTTGGCTTTGATGATCCACATGCCATCATCATCTTGGTAACAAGTGACGCTACGGTTTTCTTGCTCATGCTGTTGCTGCCTGAGTTCATGCTTGGTTTCACCTAATACACTCTTTTTGCACTCGTCAATTTCTACCACATTAAAATCTTCTGGAGTATCAGCGATGCGGCTAACGGTACGATAAGCTTTAACTAGAATCTCCACATGCTGCGCTGTGCCGTATTCAGCAATGTTTAATAAATAGTCTTCATTTTCCTCGGTAGCGATTCGCGTCATGGATCGCACTTTAGAAAAACTCAATTCGCCTTTTTGAAAGGCTTCATTAATCCCTGGTAAACCTTCTAATGCTCGTGCGGTTCTTACTTTCTCTCGGGCTGGGTTCATACTGATACCACATTTCCAGTTTAACCAATGCGCACACGAACGAAGACCATAACCTGCCCAAGCTTGCCTGCGATCAAATTCAGCAATAAGTTTTAAAAAACGATAATTGGCGGCGTTTATTTGCCCTGCTAGCGTGGTGATTTGATTTTCAAGTTGCTCATTTGTTTCGCCAAAGTCCTCTATCGAGAATTGATAGTTATCATTACTGCTTTCGTTAATACCTTCAAGACTTCCAATATCATCGGCAAGTTTATTGCCACAGTACTGTTTATTTTCCGAGAACGTTTCAACTTTTAAAGCATACATAAAACCACCATAAACTAAAAACAACTGTTGTTTTAGATACTGTATTAATTTTAGTTTATGGTGGCGTTACGACAATCAAATAGGTCTATTTTTATAGACTATTTACAGATAAGAAAAGGAGTTATAAATATAAAATTTAGTTTTCATAATTACTAGTTTTATGAGTTTTTACTAATGAGCTCCCTAGTTAAAGTTAAGCAATTTCATCCAACAATTCAAGCATTGCTTTATCTGGCCAAATACAATCCTTACGCCCTTTCACAGTACAAGGTCGATCAGCCATTCTGGCCCCAGTACTCGGTCCAGATAAATCTGCCACCTTAATATCGTTATACAAAATAAAATGCTCAATATCGCCCTTTAATTGATTCATAGTTCCCTGTACAGAACGGTCACAAATTGAGTCAATATATAATTTCGCGAGAAGATTTGATGCTGTGATCATTTGCTGATCGTTAGCACCACACTTTAATAAAGTATTCATAAAAGTATCGGCAAACCATGTTTCTAAATTGGCAAAGTCAGGTTTGGTAAGGCACGGCATAAATAGTGGAAACCGTGTAGCGTCATGAACCATTACGATGCAGTTACGGCGCTGTATCATAATTAAGTTAGCATGCCAGCCACTCAATGGGTTTTCGCCCGCTTGAACAGATAAGTCTCCACTTTTATTGTCGGGAAGTTTGGCTAATAGTTTTTTAGTGACGTGTAGTTGAATCATCAGACTTCCAGTATTCATTCAGGCAAGTGATCAAGCAATTCTTGCTGTAAAGAGTCTGAATCAGATCTTAATTTTTTAATAAATTCTGCTGGCACTTCTGTGGCGTCATCATACTTTTCCGCCCAATCCATCATTGCCAGCATCATAGGCATTAGTTCTTTGCCTTTTTGCGTTAGGGTATAAACAAACCTTGATCCTTTCTCTGGATCTTTTGCTTTGCTGATAATGCCATTGGCTTCTAAGTCTACTAAGCGAGCCGCCAGCACATTTGTCGAGATGCCCTCGCCTGCCTCGATAAACTCGTGATAATACTTGCGCCCTTTGAACATCAGGTCGCGAATAATGAGAAAGCTCCATTTATCGCCAAACTGGCTCATACCGAAGCGCACTGGGCACCCGGCCCAAGTTTTTGATTTTTTATCTACCATAAGCACATTTTACCCCAGCTAAAAAACACTTGCAAAAAGAAAGTATAACTCCTAGGATAAAAACACTTGTAAAAAACAAGCAAAATGCAAAGTCATCAAGGAAATTACTTAGGAGAAGTAAGATGAAACTCTATGCCATTGTAGGTTCGCCCAATTCGCGCAAAGTATTATCAGTAATAAATCACCTACAAATAGATGTCGAGGTTGAGTATCTTGATCTTTCTCAAGGAGACCATAAAACTCCAAGCTATGTAGCCTTGAATCCCAATGGCATGGTGCCAACCTTGGTCGATGGTGACCTTAAACTATGGGAATCCAATGCCATTATCCAATATCTTGCCGACAAAGCGGGTGATGATGTTTTATTCCCTAAGAATTTCGCGCAAAGAGCTGATATTGTGCGCTGGCAGTGCTGGGAGCTGACTCATTTTAATCAAGCCTTCGGCACTCTGGCATTTGAATCTGTTGCCAAGCCTTCGTTCATGGATATGCCAAGTAATGAAGCTGTTATTGCTTGGAGCCAAGAACAGCTAACAAGATTTGCCATCGTGCTCAATGAACATCTGCAAGGTCGCTCTTATCTTGTAGGAGATTCAATCACACTGGCAGATTATTCCATGCTACATGTAGAGTTCTTTAAAGAAGCAATACCCTTTGACTGGACACCCTATCCAAACATCAATGAGTATTTCGAGCGACTGCGTCAACTTCCCCACTGGGTTGAAACTATGCCCGACAGCAATGAATCAATTGGTAAAGCAATTAGTTAATTAGAACAAGGCGCTCTGCTTAATCTGAGCGCCGTATGATTAAGCTTTTATAAACCTAATTCCTTTAAACGTTCTTACAGCATTACCTCTTTCCAGGTCTTGATGTGAACTCCAATTTTCTTTTTTATCGGCATTACTTTCGTTTATTTTCTCTTGCTGTAATTTATACGCCAATAATTTTATCGCGATACGTTTATTACCATACTGGCTTCGTTCAGTTTCGACACGCACTTGAATACCCGAAGGTTTATGCACGGCCCTTACCGCCGAGTCTGTTTTATTCACATGCTGCCCACCTGCACCAGAAGCTCTGCAAAAGCTAAAATCAATATCACTTACTGAAATGTCTATCGCATCATTAAACATGATATTAGAGCTAGACGATTCAGAGCCGATTATTTGACCTGAGAAATACCAGTTTTTACGCTTATGGTTTTTTCTAAAAGGACTTGAGCAGACCCAGAGCATGCTGCCTAGCCAGTTATTCGCGATAGCATTCTCATTATCGCCTTCTAGCGCGAGAATCACATGATGCAAACAACTAGCACTGCCTTCTTCTTTGATCTCGACAATAGAACAGCGTACCGATGCTTTCTCACATTCTTGCTGCAAGCGTTTAAAGGCTAAGCCGACAGCATAGGCACACTCTTGCGGCCCTTTACCCGCAGATAGTAATAACATTTTCATTTGTCACACCGCCCTTGAGTTTTAAAGGTTAAGACAGGACGTAAGCGAGCAACGACTTCAATTAGATTTTCATCAACTAACGACTGAATAATATCATCACAGCGTTTATAAGCTTCAGGGGCTTCATCATAGAGTAATTCTTTATCGCCACAAATAACTCGACTGCCTAGCTTTGTCCGTAACAAATCTTCACTGCTGAATCGTTTATCAAGCCTCGCTTTGCAATCACCTCTCGCCCACTTTCTTCCCGCGCCATGCGCCAGTGAAAATAAACTGCGATGAGCAAACTCTGCGATGGGTTTGACTAAATAACTGTAATCCCCACGCGACCCAGGAATAATAACCAAACCATTATCAGAGGGAGTAGCACCTTTGCGATGCAACCAACCCTTATCACCCGACACTCCAGCTGGCGATACCAGATTATGATTCACATCCAATACCGCATGGCCATCACAACGTATCGCTTGCATGAACCGACGAGCTATAAGCTCTCGATTCAACTCCGCCCAACGTACCGCCTCATCATGTTTTTCCATGTAGGATGAAAAGTCATCACTGCCTTCTTGCAAACCATCATGATTATATTGAGTAATATGTTCGCTCAATATACTTTGGCCTAAGCCACGTGATCCTGAATGAACCAATAAATAAGTTAAGTTTTTATTGAGTTTGGCAGTATCAAATAATGCTTGGTTTTCAATACGATCTACTGCCTGAAATTCGGCAAAGTGATTACCACCACCTATGCTGCCAAGTGAGCGATCGAAATCATGAATAGAAATATTCTTACGAATCTTTCCTTGCTGAATTTCCTCGCCCCACTCTGAAGACAAAGGCGATTCTACATCGTTAAATGATTTAACTAGCTTGTCGAGTTTCAACTTTGAAAGTTTTAACGTTGTTTGCCAAAACGACATACCGCAGCCGATGTCATTCCCTACTAAGGCAGGATAAATCCTACCAACAGAGAAGAATGCGGCTCCAATAGGGTAGCCACGACCGGGGTGTAAATCTGGCATACCCGCCACTACACGCATGCCGTTAAGTTCAGCTGTTTTTTGTAACTGCTGAATAGCTGCACCTTCAACCCAATTTAATTCCGACGAAATTAGCCGGATATCTACGGTATTGTTAGGCGCAGGTAGTTGATTATGAGAGTTGCCCATAAACCAATTCCTTATCTATATAAAATGCGAATTTATAAAAATGCAAATATATAGAATTTTAAAATAGAATAATTGGCAGGTCGTAAGACCGGGCAGACGTAGCTGTTAAGCCGTCAGACCTGCGTTAAGAGTTTTTAATGTGATCATTGTTTTGATCTTAATTGTGATAATCATGTGAACCTCCTAAGCAGTAATTGATATGAATTTTAATGCGGCAAGATTAGCGTTTTAATTTTAGATGTCAATATATTTTTATTCGAGAAGCATTTTGCTATTCCTGTGACTCCCTTATTAAATCACTCAAGTTATTTGCCGAAAGCATTTCTTTCTGCGTATACGCTGGGATCTCTTTTAGATTACTAACGCCATCGGCCTGCAAATATAACGTGGGATAACCCTTACCACCGAGGCTTCTAAAAAAATCATCATCACGCTTACTATCTTCCGGTGATATTTTTACTTTAATGGCTTTTTTAAGCGCTAGCTTTCCCTTCTTAGTATGTATCAAGCCCTTTTCTAGCTGGCGACAATACTTACACCAGTCCGCTTGAAAATAAATAAAAATAGGGGCGTCATATTTTTCAAATAATCTAACGGCACGCTTATAACCCACATGGCCGTAGTACCACTTATTACTATTATAAGGTTGCTTTAGCGGCACATACTCAAAAGGCGTTTCTTCTGCGGGCATAACGTTAGTCTCACCCAGAATAACTTTCTCACCATCACAAGGTTGATCGGTAAAAACTAACTTGCCTGCAATCGTGCACTTGTATATCTCTGCCTGCGAGATCGCCGGTAATAAACAAAGCATGCAGAGCATACGAGTGAACATCATCTTCATGAGTGAATCCATTTAACTTAAAAGCTATATAACTTAAGAGCCTGTTTACTAGAGCCTAGTAACTCAACGACTGGCCATCAATTTATACTAAAAATAACCCTACCTAGACAGCCCCATCAAATCAGCTCAATCCCGCAAGACTCAGTAAATAGTAGTAATTCAATAAAAAACAAAGCAAAATCAGCCACTTAACCACACCCAATCCTGTTCCAGTCCAGATGAAGAAGAGTTGTATCATCAAATATCCCCTATTGATCTTATTGCTAATCACTAGTATCAACAGCGCTTATGCCGCGACCCCAAGTTCATTTCGAGCGGCCAAAAAACAAGCTCTGAAAATCTACCAAGACTACAATACCAGCTTCTATTGCGGCTGCGATATTACTTGGAAAGGTAAGAAAGGCGCGGGTAAACCTGACCATAACAGCTGTGGTTACCAAGTTCGCAAGCAACAAAAACGCGCCGCACGCACCGAGTGGGAACACGTTGTACCGGCCTGGACTTTTGGCCACCAGCTGCAATGCTGGATAGATGGACGTCGTAAAAATTGCAGCAAAAATAGCGCTCAATTTAAAACCATGGAATCGGATCTGCACAATTTGGTGCCCGCAGTCGGCGAAGTTAATGGCGACCGCTCCAACTTTCGTTTCAGCGACTGGAATGGCAAGCCCTATCAATATGGTAACTGCCCAATGATCGTCGACTTCAAAAAACGCAGCGTGCAGCCATCCGTACAAAGTCGCGGCGCAATTGCTCGTACCTATTTGTACATGAGCGAACGCTACGGTATGGCGTTATCAAAATCACAAACTAAGTTGATGCAAGGCTGGAACAATCGTCATTCGGTCACGCCTTGGGAATGCGAGCGCGATCGTCGAATAGAAAAAGTACAAGGTTGGAATAATCACTTTGTCAGCGACCGCTGTCTGTAATCCGCCCAGAACGCCAACACACCACTTTATTGGCGTAGTGTCATCCACTGACTAGAAGCAGGGTAAAGTTTCATAATCTTCTTTGATGTACTTCTATTTACTGAGGCTTTCATGCTTACTTCACATAATAGAAACTCGAACCACAAACAAAAACGGCCTCTATTTAAAAAATAGAAGCCGTTTCTTTTAACTTTTGCTTAAATATTGTCTAAAACGATACCCGAATCAGCGCATCATTGGAGGCATACCGCCACCACCAGCACCTGCCATCCCACCCATAGCGCGCATCATTTTCTTCATGCCGCCTTTGGCTGTCATCTTCTTCATCATCTTTTGCATTTGCTTGTGCTGCTTCAGCAAACGGTTGATGTCTTGAATCTGAGTACCGGAACCCCTTGCAATACGTTTCTTACGAGAACCGTTGATCTTATCGGGGAAATGTCGCTCTAACGGCGTCATTGAACAGATAATAGAATCCATCTGCTTAAACTGACCTTCAGCCGCATCCGTTTGCTTAGCCATATTAGCCATGCCGCTCATTCCCGGAAGCTTGTCTAACATAGAGGTGATACCACCCATGTTATTCATCTGGCGTAACTGGTCGCGGAAATCTTCTAAATCAAAACCTTTACCGGCTTTTAATTTCTGCGTCAGTTTGTCAGCTTTTTTCTTATCGATTTTGCGCTCGGCATCTTCGACAAGGGTCATGATATCACCCAAGTCTAAAATACGAGATGCGACACGTTCTGGGTGGAAAGGCTCTAACGCCTCTGTCTTCTCACCCATACCCATGAATTTAATCGGCTTGCCCGTCACATGACGAACAGAAAGCGCAGCACCACCGCGCGCATCACCATCGGCTTTGGTTAGAATCACACCGGTAAGCGGTAAGGTATCGTTAAAGGCTTTAGCCGTATTCGCAGCATCTTGCCCTGTCATCGCATCAACGATGAACAAAGTTTCTTGCGGAGAGATAGCAGCGTGCAAGTCTTTAATCTCGCCCATCATCTCTTCGTCGATGGCCAAACGACCGGCGGTATCAACGATCAATACATCAGCGAATTGCGTTTTAGCAGCTTCAATTGCAGCTTTCGCAATATCAATCGGCTTCTGGCTAACATCAGATGGGAAAAATAATGAACCAACTTCTGTCGATAAGGTTTCAAGCTGCTTGATTGCTGCAGGACGATAGACGTCGACAGAAACCATCATTACTTTTTTCTTATCGCGCTCTTTTAAGAAGCGAGCCAGTTTTGCAGCGGTGGTGGTTTTACCCGCACCTTGTAAACCGGCCATCATGATAATTGCAGGCGGCTGTACCGCTAGGTTAAGGCCTTCATTGGCCTCACCCATCATGTCGCGCAATTCATCATTTACAATTTTTAGGAATGCCTGGCCTGGATTTAGGCTGGTCATTACCTCGGAACCGATAGCGCGCTCTTTAACGCGATCTGTAAATGCTTTAACCGCAGGTAAAGCGACATCGGCTTCCAATAACGCCATACGCACTTCGCGCATCGTGTCTTTAATATTTTCTTCGGTCAGTTTGGCCTGGCCAGTAATGCTTTTTAAAGCACCACCCAGGCGGTCTGTTAAGCTATCAAACATGGGCTTATGTCAATCACAACGAAATTAAGTCACCGATTGTACAAATATCGGCTCAACATTGCTAGCCGAGCTTGGCCTTATCCCTTGGTTGTGAGAAACTTTTGTTCTAATTACCACCCTCTTACCATCTTCAAAGGAATAAACAGGCATGAGCGGAACCTACAGCGCAGCCTTTTTTGCTTATCCCGCAGCTCTTTTATATTTATTCGCGGCTTTTCGTCAATGGCAAACCCTCAGCAACAAAAAAGAAGCCAATAAGTATTTGGTTCTTGGCTTAGGAGCGGCAGCAGGAATCATTCATGCCTTATTATTGGCAGGGTCTGTCGTTCAGCATGGCGGTTTCAACTTTGGCTTCTTCAACGTAGGCATTTTCATATCCCTAGTAATTAGCCTACTCGTGATAATCAGTAGCATTAGTAAACCGCTAGAAAATCTCTTAATTGGCGTTTTCCCGATGGCTGCTTTGGTTATTTTAGTCGATACCGTGTCCCCGAACTCAGATAAAGTCTCACAGCTAACGGGCGGCCTAGGCTTGCACATCATTTTGTCTATATTGGCTTACAGCATCCTTGTGATCGCATCCATTCAAGCGATCTTGCTTTATATGCAGAATAAACAACTTAAAAGCCACAACACATCGGGCTTAGTAAAAGCCTTACCCCCCCTTCAAACCATGGATGCTCTCTTGTTCGAGATGATCTGGGTAGGAATGGTATTATTAACCGCAGCCTTCGTCATCGGTTGGCCTTATATCGTCGATATTCAAGGACAGCATTTATTACATAAAACAGCCTTGAGCATTATGTCTTGGTTGGTCTATGCCACCCTGCTTTTCGGGCGCTTTCGTTTTGGCTGGAGAGGCATTACCGCAAGCCGCTGGACCTTAGTAGGAACAGGCTTTTTAGTTTTAGCGTATTTCGGCTCTAAATTTGTGCTGGAATTAGTACTCTAAGCCATATTTTTGGTATCCTTGCGTTTCCATAATAACGCAAGGAACTCGTCTTGAACGACGTCCCTCTCAGTATCCTATTTGGCATACTGGTTTTACTGATCATATTCTCTGGTTTCTTCTCCAGTTCTGAAACGGGCATGATGTCTCTCAACCGCTATCGGTTGCGTCACATGGCGAAGAACAAAAATAAGGGTGCAATTCGAGCATCGAACTTATTAGCCAAACCCGACCGTCTCATTGGCACCATTTTAACCGGTAACAATCTCGTCAACTTCGCCGCCGCAGCGTTAGCGACGATCATCAGCCAGCGTTTATGGCCTGACAATCCTGATTTAGCCGTTTTCGTGAATACTATTTTGTTCACATTGGTTGTTCTTATTTTTGCCGAACTGACACCTAAAACACTAGCAGCAATGCACCCAGAGAAAGTCGCCTTCCCTGCAGCGCGCGTTTTAGTGGTATTGCAGTGGATATTAATGCCGTTTGTATGGTTCGTAAATACCATCGCCAACGCTCTGTTAAAGCTGGCAAGGGTCGATATTAATGCAACCCCTGACAATTTAAGTACTGAAGAATTACGCACGGTGGTGAATGAAGCAGGAACGATGATTCCTAAGCGTCACCAACATATGTTGATCAGTATTTTAGATTTAGAGAAAATGGCTGTTAACGACATTATGGTACCTCGTAATGAAGTGGTCGCGATTGATTTAGAAGATGACATTGATGAGATTGTCGAGCAACTACGCTCAACTCAGCATACGCGCTTGCCCGTGTATCGTGGCGATATCAATGAGGTCGTTGGTCTTTTACATACCCGCAACGCCAGTCGTTTTTTAACCAACCCTAATTTCAAGAAAAGCGATATTCTGCAAGAATGCCGTGATCCTTACTTCATTCCTGAAAGCACGCCACTGCATACTCAGCTCTTCAACTTCCAAAAACAGCAGCGTCGAATTGCGCTGGTGGTCGATGAGTACGGTGATGTGCAGGGTATTTGTACGCTAGAAGATATTCTAGAAGAGATCGTTGGTGAATTTACTACCGATACTGCGGCGATTGAAAACCCTGACTTCAAACGTTTGAATGATGGCAGCACCCTAATTGACGGCACGGCGTATATTCGAGACATCAACAAGGCATTAGAGTGGGAATTCAATACCACCGGCCCTAAGACCTTCAGCGGCATGATTGTTGAGTATCTAGAGACCATTCCAGACGGTCCTGCCTGCTTAACACTTGAAGGCAAACGTATTGAGATTCTCAAGGTTGAAGACAATATGGTGAAGCTGTCTCGGGTATTTGATAAGTAGCTTTCGGTTTAACTCGCTGATTTCTTTAAGCAACGGTTTTGGTTTCTTTGAACAACGCCGTTGCGCTGAAGCTTTCAACGATTCGCTCGAAGATCGCTATTGGGTACTTCGTTCTTCGGCACGTCGTGAACCCCAGCCGCTGTAGGAATTCACGGCGCTTCGCTCCCTCAGAAGGCCTAAAACAAAGCACCCAACAGCGACCCGCGAATCCCGAATACTTCCTCCAGATTATAGACCTTCATCCATCTACGATATGACGGCTATTCATTAACCTTTAAGCCGTCATACCCCCTATAGAAATAAGATTAGAATCTGGAATACTACTATTGGCGACGTATTAGGTTATGGCTTTCTGGGACGTCATTTCGCAGGGGAGCGTAAGCGCCGTGAAAACCTGCAACGGCTGGCGAAATACGAGCCCCCATGGAGCGTAGCGCCGTGAAAACCTGCAACGGCTGGGGTTCACGGCGTACCCTGAAAGGAATTACCTAATGCAGCGCAATTTCAGCCTTTAGCGCACGGCGTTTTCATTTAACAAATACCGCATGGCAACCCTTTAAAACTACGACATTTTAGATTTAGCGCCCTACTTTAGCGTCAACCAATAAAGTGCTACAATCGCCGCCCTTCTTTTATCGACGAATTAAGCTAGCACATGACTGATCAAGCATCCAAAAGCCGAAAGATTCTGGTAACCAGCGCACTTCCCTACGCCAACGGCTCGATCCACCTTGGCCATCTATTGGAATACATCCAAACCGATATATGGGTACGCTTCCAAAAGGCACGCGGACACCAATGTACCTACGTTTGTGCCGATGATGCCCACGGTACCGCCATCATGCTGCGCGCTGAAAAAGAAGGCTTAACCCCAGAACAGCAAATCGCCAACGTTAAAGCTGAGCACGAAGCGGATTTCGCCGATTTCCAAGTGAACTTCGACAACTTCCACTCGACACACTCGGAAGAAAACCGCGAGCTTAGCGAAGAAATCTACAAAGCCTGTCGCGATAAAGGCCACATTGCCGTTCGTAAAATCAAACAGCTTTTTGACCCAGTAAAAGAATTATTCCTAGCCGACCGTTACGTAAAAGGCCAATGCCCAAAATGTAATGCCGAAGACCAGTATGGCGACAACTGCGAAAGCTGTGGCGCCACCTATACACCGGCTGAATTGATCAAACCTTTCTCAACCATCTCGGGCGCAACCCCCGTTGAAAAAGAATCAGAACATTACTTCTTTAAGCTTCCTGACTTCCAAGAGTTCCTACAAGATTGGACTCGCTCAGGCACACTGCAAGAAGAAGTCGCCAACAAGCTTGCAGAATGGTTAGAGTCAGGCTTAAAAGAATGGGACATCAGCCGCGATGCGCCTTACTTTGGTTTCGAAATTCCTGATGCACCCGGCAAATACTTTTACGTATGGCTAGACGCACCAATTGGCTACATGGCCAGCTTTAAAAACCTTTGCGAAAGCGAAAAAGGCAAAGCACTTGGCCTAGACTTCAATGAATATTGGAAGCCAGGCCCAAATGGAGAGAATGAGACTGAGGTCTATCACTTCATTGGAAAAGACATTATCAACTTCCACGCCCTATTCTGGCCTGCAATGTTAACCGCTGCAGATTACCGCACACCTACCGCGGTAAACGCACACGGTTTCGTCACGGTTAATGGCGAGAAGATGTCTAAGTCTCGCGGTACTTTCATTAAGGGCCGTACCTTCTTAAACCATTTAGATCCTACCTATTTACGTTACTACTTTGCTGCCAAGCTAAGCAACAAGATTGACGACTTCGATCTAAACCTTGAAGACTTCGTACAGCGCGTCAATAGCGACTTAGTGAACAAGTTAGTAAACATTGCTAGCCGTACTGGCAACTTTGTATTCAAAGCCGGCGGTAAATTAAGCAGCAACTGCGTAGAGCAAGAAATGGTTCAGCACTTCATCGACCAAGGTGATGTGATTGCTGAACTGTACGAAAATCGCGAATTCGGTAAAGCCATGAAAGAAATCATGACCCTTGCCGATCGCGCGAACGAGTACATTCAAGAAAAAGCCCCATGGGCAATGAACAAAGAAGAAGGTCGCGAGCAAGAAGTGATCGAAGTTTGCTCGGTCGCACTCAACTTGTTCCGTCAGCTAATTACCTACCTTGCACCGGTATTACCTGATATTGCAGAAAAGACACAAAGTTTCTTAAACCTAGACTCTTTAAATTGGGAAGCTCGCACCAATATCTTATTGGATCACGAGATCAACAAGTTTAAGCCCATGCTAGGTCGCGCTGAATTGAAATATGTAGAAGCCATCTTAGAAGAAACCAAAGAAGACTTGCGCAAAGAAGCGATTCTTAATGGCGAAGCTCCAGCAGAAGAAGTTGCTGCAGAAGCGACGCCACAAGCAGAAGAAAAAAAGCTGAGCAATAAAGAACGTAGAAAACTTGAAAAAGAACGTCGCGCCGCTGAACAATTAGCCAACGCACCTAAGTTGCGTGAAGACGGCAACGAAGTCATCGCCGACGAAATTCAATTTGAAGATTTCGCCAAAGTCGATTTACGCATCGCAAAAATTATAAAGGCCGACCACGTTGAAGGTGCAGATAAATTATTGCAGCTTACTTTAGACATTGGTGATGGTGAAACTCGTAACGTATTTTCAGGTATCAAGGCCGCGTATCAACCAGAAGACCTTGAAGGTAAATTAACCATCGTAGTGGCTAACTTAGCCCCACGTAAAATGAAATTTGGCATGTCGGAAGGTATGGTACTCGCAGCAGGCCCGGGGGGCAGCGAATTGTGGATTTTAGAACCACACGCCGGCGCACAACCTGGCATGCGCGTACTTTAACAGCTACTTAATTTTAGAGAAGGCGAGAAATACATGAGCACAGAACAAGTTATCGCACCGGATTATTTAAAAGACGCCGCGTCTTTAATGTCTGAAGACGGCAGCATTGCCACTTCAAATGTTTGGTATCACGGTACCGCTTCTAGCTTAGTGAAAGGCATTAAAAACAAAGGCCTTCACGGTGGTGGCGATACCGCTTGGACTAAACGTACTCAAGGTACCTTGCAGACTATTGGCAACCGTACCTTCGAAAGCAAAGATCCAGTTTTCTTAACTCAAAGTAAAGAACTGGCGTATTTTTGGGCGCAGCAACGCGCTCATTTACGCAACGTGTACTTCCAAAAAGATGAAACACCTGCGGTTATTAAAATCACCTTAATTGACGATGATAATGCCAAGGTAAATCCTGACGCAGGTGGCGCGGCCCTAATTATGGAGCCTAACAATGAGTACGTTACTTATGTGAAAGCGATCTTCGCTGCCAACGGTCAAGATCTAGACGATTTCGACCCGACTAAGGCTGATCGTATGATTTACCTGAACCGTCTTGGTTTAGCGTATACCAACGACTACATCCCTGGTAAATTCATCGAAGTGGTTGCTAGCGATTCTTAATCGATAAGATATTAGTTAAGCATTCACTATAAAAGCCAGTCTTAGCAAATGTGCTAGACTGGTTTTTTTATGTCTGAATTGTATGTCTCAACTTTAGGTATTAGCGTTTATGAACTTCATTCGCCTTCCCCTTATTTTTGCCTCCTTACTCCTATCGTGTATTAGCGATGCTGAGACAAGCATCTGGCAAGTCAGTAATGGCAAAAATACAGTCTACCTCGGCGGCACATTCCACATGCTAAAGCCCAGCGACTATCCTCTGCCAAAAGAATTTGAAGAGGTCTATAAAAAAGTCAACTGGCTGGTCTTCGAAACCGATATTGAACAATTAGAAAGCCCTGAATTTCAGCAGAAATTTATCAAAGCGATGAGCCTTCCCAGTGGCCAAATACTCGCCGACAAACTATCACCACAAGCTTACTCTGGCTTAATTCATTACGCCGCGAAGAACAACTTAGATACTGGCAGACTGCAACATTTTAAGCCTCAGATGATCGGACTCATTATCAGCTTAGAAGAATTAAAAAAGTTTGGCCTAACCGCACAAGGGGTTGATGATTTCATGGGGGATAAGGCAAAGCTGGATGGTAAAATGGTGACTAAGTTAGAAAGCATCGACGAGCAAATCAACTATATTGCGACTATGGGTGAAGGCAATGAAAGCGACCTTATTTTACAAACGTTAGCAGATATAAACGACTTATCTCAAGACCTAACTATCATGAGCAGTGCTTGGCGCGCGGGAGATCGCGAGAACCTATTCACAACGGGGATAAAACCCATGATGGAAGATTATCCGCAAGTTTATCGCAGCTTATTGGTCGAACGTAATAACAACTGGTTGCCTAAAATTGAACACTTAATCAAGCAACCAGAAGAGAAGTTTATTTTAGTCGGCGCCCTCCATTTAATTGGAGAAGACGGCCTACTGCAGCAATTAAAAAATCGTGGCTATCAAGTGCAACAGTATTAAATACTACTGCACAACTTCATCTAATCACTGGATGACATCCTTTACTGAGGACCTTCATTCACCTCTGGATCTAGTTCTGGATCTAGCTCTGGGAATGAATCCTCACTCCAAAATGCATAGCTAGCCTTCACTTGCCCCGATGTATCAATCAACTCGACTACTAACTTAAATTCACCTTCTGGCTTCGTAGCATCACCTTCTAGTTGAATACCCTGAAGGTCGCCTTGAACAAGTGCAGTGACCGCAAATGGCGCCGTTAAGGGCTGACCATCAATTGAATAAATACGTAATTGAGCAAATGTTGAATCTAGTGACTTGGCAGTACCACTGATAGAAAACTGTGTTTTTTCGGTCGCGTCATTAAACGTTTCAGCATAAGAAAGATCGTCATTAATTAAAATTCGATCAACCTCATCCCATAAAGGAAAGGTGCCTACATTATGCGTAATCTCTACATCGTCTAACAACCAACCACGAAAGCCATTATATAACTCGTCCTGTGTTGAGAAAGTGAAACGCAGCTGAAATACTTTACCTGCTAAGCGATCAAGAGAAATAGGCGCTTGCTCTAACCATAATGGCGCTTGGTTAAACCCCGCACTGGAATAAGGTAGCGACTCTAACTCATCAATTCCAACAGGATCTGCTAATGGATTTAAACGTACAAATGTAACCCAATCGTCTTCCCCTTCAATTTGATATTCAACAGACATCAAGTCAAAGCCATTTTCATTAGGGTTTACAGCTTCAATTTCCCACCAGGTTTTGAACGTTAATGCCAAAGGAGCGACTTCTGCTGAAAAGTCTATTCGTGGTGAAACAAGTGCACCAGAGTGCGCCGCAATTGAGGTACCACCGCCCAATTCAGCTCCAGTATTTTCCGCTTCGTTTAAAAAGTTACCTTCATCTAAGCTGTTATCATCAGCGGTTTTCCCATACCAGCAGGCTTTAGCACCTTCGATAGGATTAGGCACTTTTCCTGCAGTGAGATCATTCGGAGCCAGTGAAACTAAGTTTGCTAGATAAGCCTGATTAATGACATCCAAACCGCTTACATGGGTATGCCATAAGCTCTGCTCTTCAGGGGCCTCCACATTCATGGGGGTAAATACATTGCCCTCTATGACCAAAGTCTCAGAGGTCCACTCACCGCAAGTAGTACCAGAAGCCAACACTTCAAAATTCTCTTGATAAACGAATTCCTGAGTCGCCTCGTCGGCTGCGATCAACTTAGCATTAATTCCAGAGAAAGCACCAAACTGTGTAAAATTCTGACCGCTAATATTTAAACGTTCATATCCTTCAGCAACGATCTGAATCGTAGCATTTTGCAAGGCAGCCAATTTGCTCGCATTCACATTAATCACAATCGAATAGAAGCCATCTTCATCAGTGACAGCAGTCGTGATTGCTCCATTGGTCAAAGCGCCACCAGAAATTGCTATTTGAGCATTGGCAATAATTCCCTTGTCAGAATAAATAACACCAGACACGGCAACGATAAGACTATTGTCAGGTAACGCTTCAACAATACCGTCTTTATTCACAGTTAAAGGAGCAGCAATCACAGCTGCCGCCGCTGCATTGTCACTAAGAATAGTAAACTGCATGCTAACGTTCACTTCTCCTTTGCAAATATTCACCCGATAAACACCAGGCGCCAAACCCTCTAATGCCAAGCCACCCTCTTCATCAGTCACATCCGTTAAAGAGCTTTCCTCAATACGACCAGCACACGAATCATCCTCTTCAATAGAAGTATTCTGCATGGCTATGGAAAGATTTGATACTTCATTTAAAGGGGTGAATACCACATCTGCAGAAGCCAACGGCATATTTAACGCATCAACAAAAGCAATTGATTCAACCGTTTTTTGTTCAGGGGAGAAAGAGGGTTCTGGCAATTCCTTTAAAGGTTCATCATTAACATCAGGGATACTAGGGGGGATACTAGAACTCCCTGATCCACCCGAACCACCACAAGCCGTAAGAATAAGAGAGGCGGCAAGAATGCCTAAGCCACGAAAAATCATAGAAAATCCATTTATTGATTAATAGTACTGACGATTATATACACTCTTCTTGGTAATCTCCATTGACTCCCAACGCCAACAAATTAACATGGCAGTAATTTTTAAATCATGAGTAATCTATGAAATCGATCATTACAGTCTTCACTGCCTTCTTTTTAATGTTTGCGATGGTGAGCGAAGCCGATGCCAAACGTTTCGGCGGCGGTGGCTTTGGCAATAGCTTTAAAACTTCACCTTTTGCCTCTAAAAAAGCAACACCAGCTAAAAATGCTTCACAGAAGCAGGCAGGCCAGAAAAAAGGGGGCATGATGGGCGGGTTGATGGGCGGTCTATTAGCCGGTGGCATATTCGCAGCACTGTTAGGCAGCGGCGCTTTTGAAGACATCCAAGTAATGGATATGATCATCATGGCCGCCTTGGCATTTTTAGCCTTCAAACTGTTTAAAGGATTTATGAGTGGTGGCGCACGCAGCCGACAGCAGCCTTCCGTGGCAGGACTTGGTGGTAACCAGACTCAGCAACGTCAAAGCTTTGAAATGCCTCGCGATGCAGGCCATGAAGCTCAGAATAAAGAACAAGAAGCCTCTGCAACACACGCAACTGATTTTAATCAAGATGAAGTGCCTTTCAACCTACCTGAAGGTTTTGATCAAGAAGACTTTATCGAAGGTGCTTTAAGCCACTATCGAACGGTGCAAGAATCTTGGAATAAAGGCGAACTTGCAACCATCGAAGAATATGTCAGTCCTGAATTATTCCTAGCACTTTCGCAACAACGTAATAAGCTGGCAATAGCACCACAAACTGAAGTGGTAGATTTAACGGCTGAAATCGTGCGAGCTGACCAAGCCGGCGTTTCTGCTGAAATCAGTATTCTATTCCGCGGTATTTGCAAAGATGAGCTAGGAAAATCTCAAGATGGCATCTATGACATCTGGCATCTACAGCGCGACCTAAGCACGGAAAATGCTGATTGGGTGATCGTAGGCATTGAAGCTGAGTAATTTGCACTTCTCTAGATTACTCGCACAATAGTTATACCGAAGGCCGCTACTCTCATAACAAGAGCAGCGGCTTTTTGTTTTTGACACCGGATTTTTTAGCGTAAGATGAAGAAAAACAACAATAACAAACTACTTCAAAGGAAATCATCATGACTCTTACAACGGGCTCAATGACTATCGCCTATTGGTGTATATTCATTGCCATTTTATTACCGGTTGCATTTACTGGCTTGGCAAAATTCACCAGTAACTTTAAACCGAAACATAATCATGCACCGCGTAAATTCCTAGACACTTTAACCGGCTGGCAGCAACGCTCTAATTGGGCACAGCAGAATACTTTTGAATCAATTCCAGGATTTATGGCAGCGGTTATCATTGCTCACCAACTGGGTGGCAATCAAGATAATATCGATACGTTAGCGATCAGCTACATCATCATACGAATTGTTTATGGCGCGCTGTATATTGCCGATCTCGCCTTATTGAGGAGTATTGCCTGGTCACTTGGCGTGGCGTGTATTTTAGGATTGTTTTTCACCTAAAGAATTGATTAACACCGTACCATATTTCAGTACGGTGTTAATTTTTTAGCCGTATAAGAACAATATGCTTAATTAATAAGCTATACGCTTATTATTTTGTAAGTGTGTATAGCTCACATTATCACTCACCGATCCGCCACCCATAGTACCGCAGCCTAACGTCCAAGATAAATTCAAACCATTATCTGCACCAATACAACCTTGCGTACCCGCCGTCGAAACCAATACTCGGCTTACCTGCACTACAGCACTAAAAGCACGCACACGATTTTTATCATTAGTATGAATAATCGCAGTATGGCCCTTTCCTTCTAGCTCCAAAATTTCATACGCGTGATCTAATGCCATCTTGTCATCTTCGTTACGAATGAACGATAAAACCGGTGCTAGTTTTTCACGCAATAAAATCGAATCAAAGTCATAAGGCTGCACTTCTGCAAGAATCAACTTAATTGCGTAATTACGTTCAATACCTGCAGCAGCACAAATATCCGCTGCAGACTGACCCACAAATTCTGCTTGTAAACCTTTACCCTTGGCAAAAATATGAGTCATTAATAATTCGCGCTCAGCGTCAGTCAATACTACTGCACCGTAAGCCTGCATATTGAATAAAAATTCATCAGCAATCGCATGATCGACCACCAGATTATTTTCGCTGCCGCAGACAACGCCGTTATCAAACGCCTTACTGTTGATTACTTTTTTTGCAGCATCCTCAACATGGCAATCATCACAAATCCAAACCGGAGCATTACCTTTGCCCACACCAATGGCGGGGGTGCCTGATGAGTACGCACTCTTCACCATAGAAGGGCCACCCGTGGCTAGAATCATACTAATATCATCGTGGCTCATATACGCATTGGTGACCTTTCGATTAGCCGCAAGTTCTGGGGTCTGAACTAGGTTCTCTGGCGCACCAAAACGTTTGAGTACTTGTCGAATAATTGCTACCGTTTTTTCTCCGACTAGACGCCCTTTCCGATGGGAGCTAATCACAATAGCATTACGTGATTTCAAGCTAATCAATGCTTTGAATACGGTCGTTTCTACTGGATTCGTAATAGGGATTATGCCAAACACAACACCGATTGGCATTGCTACTCTCTCAATACCATTAGCTTCCAGTTCAATGGCGCCGTTACCTGGCTTATTAACTAAAGAGTCAGCAATATCCAAAGAGCCTAGTTTAATTTTTAAAATTTTATGCTCAACGACCCCCATACCAGACTCTTTCTGCGTTAGCTCAGCCAACTCTTTCGCTTGCGCATAAATGGCCTTTGCAATTTCAGTGATAATTTCATCTACTGTATTTTCAGGCCAAGATAAAAATTCCTCATGTGCCAATTTGGCCAATTTCATCTGCTGATCAACCGAAGGAATTTTGGCTACTTTTAATGCGGCTTGTTGGTTTAAAGATTGAGATTTTCTTAGGCGCTGAATGAGTGATTTATTGAATATTTTAAAAAATTCTTGGTAGGCTAATTCATCGTTTTTTTCTAATTCTGCTAGCTTGGCGGCCGATAGAAATAGCACGCTAGCGGCTTGACTGACCTTAACCGTCATTTCTCTAGGTTGGTCCTCAATAAGGCTCATAGCCCCAACGAGATCCCCTTTACCGTAATACTCCAACTCAATATCAGTACTTACGTCGGCATCAAAATACTGAGTGACTAGCTGCCCACTCAATATATAAAAACAACCACTAGCTTGGTCGCTTTGCTTGAATAAATACTCTCCTGGCTGAAAACTTTGCTCTAAACAATACTTCTTTAAACGTTCAACTTCATTCTCTACGAATGATACTACGGTTGGAACATTCATCATTTCTTCCTTAAATTAAGCGTAAACTACTTATATTATTATCGAATAAGATTGCATTTTAATATAAGAATCTTTACAATTCTCACACAAAATACGCCAGAACGGAATGCTTATTATTTTCAATTGGAAGAAATGTAAGGCGTCATAGCAGAGACTCACCACAAGGATCAGGTTTTGGATAAGTTACGCGCGAAAGCAGTTGAAAGCATTCTAGGTATATACTCACCGTTTTATATTAAAGACATGACGCTTAATGAAGAAAGCGAAGTCTTTACCATTCAACTAGATGAAATTAGCAATAAAAACAAATCAATCACCTCAATTTTCAGAAGCTCATCAAAGCAAATTAATTATTGCTGGAAGCATGTAAAGTTTGGTCGATTCAATACCCAAATTGAATTCAAAAGTTCTGAGTCAAATTTCAATCGCCTAACAAAACTCGTTTGCCCCGCCTTTTTAGGTTTCGCCAAGCACGAATATACTAAGCAAGCGGAAGAACTTATTTTATTTGCACATGGCAAGAAAATCAGTGCCGACGTTATTTCTACCTTAACGGGCTTGCAAGCAGATGATATTAAACGCTTCATTCTCGATACTGAAAGTAATCAAATCACTCAAAACACCAGTAATTTACTGCCACTTGAGACTGATGCTATTTGGATTAAAATAATTAAACGCGAGTTTCCGTTAAAGACAAGTTTAACGCCTCTAAGAATGTTAATGCATAAGCTAGAGCTAAACGAAATAAATAACAGTGACAGCACAAATCTACAAGAATCCGTTGCGACGCTGCGTGCATTTTTTGTTAAGAATAAAGCCAACCTAACCTCTGAGTACCAGCAGGTTGGTGCTAAAAAAGAAGAAGTCGTTAATCCGATAGACAAACCTGCTACCCAGAATAAGAGTGCTAGCAAGCTCACACCAACACATCCAGTGTGGGATAACATTTTGACGGAGAAATTTTCGTTAATGTCATCCAACCTAGCCTTTAACTTATACATTTCTCGTTTAAAAAATCTTTACAGTAAAGACTTATCCAGCTCTGAAAAACGTGACATTGTTATCGAGTTAATGAAGTACCTGAAGAAAAATATCGTTAGTCTGCGGTCAGAGCTGATTGCGATTAAAAGAATATCTGAAACTATTGATAGTGAACCTAAAGATAATAATATTCCCAATAAATCAGATTCTATTTGGCAAGACATTCTCAATGAGCGTGTAGAAATAAAGAGCAGCAAGTTAAATCTAAATTTATTATTAGTAAAACTTAAAAGCCAACTGGCTAAAGGGTTTGAACAAGAATCAGCCGAAGAACTACACCAGTTTTTTAGTGACAATTATCGAAGCTTAAATCGCGAAATACAAAGCCTATCAGAATCTAAAGCTGAAGCTGTTTAAATACTTACGCGAGTTATAGAAAGGAATATCATGAGTAACGTACAAATTACATCAGCACTGGTCGATCTAGAGACCTTGATCGAGAAAATCAATCAGCGTGAGTTTTTAATTATTGCCGCTGATCAGAAAATTTTACAACAGCTACCATCAGGTAACTGGATTGCTGGCAGCATCCCCTACTTCATGGGACAAGATGGCGGTGAAGTTAGCCAAGAAAAAGCTTTCGTCAATACTATTGAAGGGTTAAACCTTAGCAACCCACCTAGAATCATGCCATACGATGTAAATTCCATTAAAAACATCGCCCAAGATGCGCCTGAAAATGGATTCACCATCACCATTCTACCAGCAGGTAGTGCCGTGCATGCTGAATACGCCGAAAATGCACCGGGTTATAACAACATGTTTTTCTCGCCTATCATTGGCTGGATTGCAGGTAGCCACTTAGACGAGGCAAGCGCTCAGCCACAAGTCGGATTTGGTACCGCCAACATGCTGATGACAGATAAAGCCATTGCCATGCATGTGCCTTTACCTGAAGACCAATATGCCAATGTGAATATTGTGAATTTATTCGAGCAAGGCGCTGGTCCAAAAGTAAGTTTTACTGACACAGGTTTTTCAATGTCTGACTGCCTGATTGATGGTAAGCCTGAAAAGTTTTCTCAGTACGTGCAAAACAACAACATTGATACACGCTTGCCATTGGTCGCTGATTATAATGGCGTTAATATCAACGTATCAGTAAAAGAAATCGCTGATGATACAGTTACGTTTTATGCGCCTGTATTCGCTGGCGTAGACTATCAGTTTGCAAATCCAATTGCCGATTACGTTAGCGGTTTAGACAAAGCGATTGCTAGTCATGAATTACCGGAAACGAGCTTTTCTTTTAACTGTATTCTGAATTTCTTGTACGCTGATTTAGAAAACAAAAAGACAGCCGAACTAACCGGTCCTTTTACGTTTGGCGAAATTGCCTATCAATTATTAAATCAAACGTTGGTTTATCTTAGCATCGAAAACGCTTAATCTTTAATAGCCCGCATCCAGCTGATTTGAGCAAATAAGATCACGCAGGATGCGGCTGTTCCCATCGGGAAAATAGGCAGTAATATAATCGCGTAAAACCAAACGATTGACTGTTTCCATAACCCAGCCTGAGCAATTGATTTACGTACCAACTGCTGAAAGACTAAGCACGGAATGCCTATTCCTAAGAAAAAAGAGGCAAACCCTAAAGCAAAATCTACAGCCTCAGCATTCTCGACCGTTGAATTAAAGATTCCTAGCATTACACCGGTGAACAATGCGATAAACACACCAAATATAGTAATCACATTAACCGCTACCCTGGCTGCATTTACTTTTTCAGCTAAGGCCTCATCAAACACCCCTTCTTCACTCGAATCTTGCAACATAACCGTCCTACTCTATTAAATGTACATAGTAAAAATTAATACCGCATCATCTCAAATTAAGCGCGGACTGACCAATACTCAGATCATTAAGCCAGCATCTATCTACACGTTCACAAAGCTAGCAGGCACAAAAAAGGGGAGGTGAATTAGATTCACCTCCCCTTTTATTCAGTCTTTCGATTGAACTTTTAGTTTTAACTTAGTAGAGCAACTACAAAGAAGCCGCTAACTCGCTCGCCAGCTTGATACAACGCTTTGCATCTAACTCACCGGCAAACTCAGCGCCGCCAACTAGATGTAAATTGAAGGCTTTACCCATATCAGCATCGAGCTCAGTATGCAGTTTATTAACCGATACTTGGCCTGCACATAGCACAACATGATCCACGTCTAAAATACGTGTCTCGGTTGTTGCCTTCTCGCCTTCGCCCGTTGTAATCGTGATATGCAAACCAGCATCATCAACCTTGTCGTAAGATACCCCACCAATAGTCTCAACGCCTTTCATTTTCACAACCGCGCGATGAACCCAGCCTGAGGTTTTGTTCAGACCTTTGCCGAAGTTTGTCGTTTTACGCTGCAACATAATAACTTCACGTGGAGATTTCTCAATATCCATTGGCTGCAAACCACCCGCAGTGGAGTTTGCCTCATCAACGCCCCACTCCTTCATCCAAAGCTCTTTATTAAGCGTTAAGGCTGGACCTTCATGGGTTAGATATTCACACATGTCATAGCCAATACCGCCAGCGCCCATCACGGCAACGCGCTTACCCAGCGTCATGCCTTTATCGAGAACTTGCTGATACGTCACCACCTTCTCATGATCAACACCTGGCATGTTTGGCACACGTGGCGCAACACCTGAAGAGATCACTACCTCGTCAAAACCCTCTGCTTTAAGCTGAGCGGCATCAACATAAGTATTTAACTTCAGGTCGATATTTAATACTTCAATCTGTTTCAAGAAATAGCGGATGGTTTCTAAAAACTCTTCTTTACCCGGAATTTTACTGGCGTAATTAAACTGACCACCAATCACATCACGCGCTTCAAACAACGTTACTCTATGGCCACGCTGAGCTGCAACGGTAGCACACGCAAGACCAGAAGGACCGGCACCCACAACCGCTATTTTCTTAGCTTTCGTAACCGGGGTATAAAGCAATTTCGTCTCATGACCCGCACGCGGATTAACCAAGCAGCTTGCTCGCTTCATTTGGAAGGTATGATCAAGACACGCTTGGTTACAAGCGATACAGGTATTAATCTCGTCTGAACGACCTTCTGCTGCTTTATTAACCCACTCAGAATCGGCTAAGAATGGACGAGCCATCGAAACCATATCAGCCTTACCCGAAGAGATAATATCTTCAGCAACATCCGGCATATTGATGCGGTTAGACGCGACCACTGGAATGCTTAGCTCTTTCCTAACACGGCCAGTAATGCCGGCAAACGCAGCACGAGGAACCGAAGTAACAATGGTCGGTACTCGCGCTTCATGCCAGCCAATGCCGGTATTAATAATGTTAATACCTTCATTTTCTAATTCTTTAGCTAACTGAATAACTTCTTCGATATCAGAGGCGTCTTCTACCAAATCAAGCATCGACAAGCGGAACATCAAGATGAAATCAGTGCCCACTTCTGCACGAATCTGACGCACAACTTCTAATGGAAAACGCATACGGTTTTCGTAAGAACCGCCCCACTCATCCGTTCGTTTATTGGTGCGCTTATTCAGCATCTGAGTAATCAAATAGCCTTCTGAACCCATAATTTCAATGCCATCATAGTTAGCTTTTTTAGCTAGCTTAGCGCAACGAACATAATCAGAAATCGTTTTAGAAATTTGCTTAGAAGTCAGCTCTTTTGGCTTAAACGGCGTAATCGGCGACTTAACCGCAGATGGCGCAACGTTTAGCGGGGTATACCCATAACGGCCAGCATGCAAAATTTGCAGTAAGATTTTACCGTCTTCATCATGAACAGCCTTGGTTACTTTCTTGTGAAAATGAACCTGCCAGCTGTGCATCAGTTTAGAACCGAAAGGTAATAAATCACCTGCACGGTTAGGAGAGAAACCACCGGTAACGAGCAAGCCACAGCCACCACGAGCACGTTCGGCGAAATACACAGCCATCTCTTCAAAATGCCAAGGGCGATCTTCAAGACCCACGTGCATAGAACCCATGATCACGCGATTTTTTAGCGTCGTGAAACCAAGATCTAAAGGTTCCATTAAGTGTGGATAATGCGGATTTTGTGCTTGAGTCATCGAGCTAACCTTTATAATCAGTGTTAAATACGGTTTAAGTATTTCTAATTTGGGGAGTGTCTAATTTATACAACCAATATAGGGCGGAAGACGACACAGGTAAATGACCAACCCATGCAATTCGATGTCTTTTAATTACATTTATAAGAATAGACACCGATACAATTGATCAACAGCGCTAAATTCCTAATTTTGACTAGAGAAAGGCTAGTTCAAGTACCTTGAACTAGAATAATAACAACAAATCATTCGTCTATTCGTAATAAAAGGACAAATCAGTACCATGCAAGGTTTGCTTAAATACGGTTTAGCATGTCTCATCTTACTCTTCAGCAGTGGCTTCTCTTGGGCTGATGATAAGCCGCTTGAATACTTCCGAGATGCCTCCACAAAATTATCACTGGAGGACGCTCTTAATCCCAATTTGGATTGGCAAACGACCACACGAAATAAAGCCAACTTTGGTTTTACGAGTGATGCTGTCTGGCTGCGTCTGCCCATCAACAACCCCAGTTCCAGCGCCGTGGTCAAACACCTTCGTATTAACTATCCACTATTAGACCATGTGGATGCTTATCTTATTTATCAAGATAAGGCAATAGAGCACAAGTATCTCAGTGATCGCATTCCTTATAACGACGATCGTCAGCACGATAAATATTATCTATTCAATTACAATTTAGAGGCTGAAAGCCACTATCAAGTTTATCTGCGAGTTGAAACACAAAGCTCAATGACTCTACCAATAGAGATTTTTCAAAATGAAGAGTATGTACAGCAGAAGACTTTCGAAAATTATTGGTTTGGCGCCCTCTACGGCACCCTCATTATTATGGGGCTTTACAATCTTGTCCTCGCTATCACATTAAGATCATTAATCTATTTTTTATACGTCGGTTATTTAAGTGGATTCACATTTTTAATATCCAGTCTCAATGGCGACGGTTTTCAATATCTCTGGCCTGAATATCCGAGTTTTAATAATCTAACGCCCTTGATCGGCGCCGCTTGGCCATCATTATTCACCCTACCTTTAGCCTATTATTTTCTACAAGTTAAGCGCTATGCGCCACGACTAGCTTATCTGTACAAAGGTCTTTACTTACTGGTATTAATAAGTATTCCTTGTCTAATATTTTTAGATTACCAAGCAGGCTCAAAGTTAATGAACGGCATCAACCTTATCTTTAGCCCGATCATTCTAATAACCGCAATCAACTTTTCATTTCATGGCCGACCCGGTGCAAAAACCTTTGCCCTAGCTTGGCTCGCCTTGGTTATCAGCCTAACTCTGCTTTCACTATCAATTTATAATCTCATTCCCAGCAGTACCTATACTCGACAGGCATACTCATTCGGCGGCCTATTAGAACTGGTCATTATTTCACTGGCCCTTGCGCGCCAAATAAACCAAAGCATCCGCGAAAAAAACCAAGCACTAAAAGAATCTGAATTACACCTATCAAAATACCAAGATATCTTTCACAACTCGCCAGCAGGAATATTTACTGCCAAGGTAGACGGTAAAATCATTAGCCATAATAAAGCCTTTTCCCGAATTATGGAGTTAGATCACGTTGGTCAAACTGGGCTGAATATTTTCCATAATATGAGCAAAAACCCGGTCGATATCCAAAGGCTTATTGCTCACTTAGAGCGCGGTCTCCACGTTGATGGTTTACCCCTATTATGCCTGACCGTGAGTGGCAAAGAGCGCTGGCTCGCTCTGACATTATCCCTACAAGGGGATAGCCAACATAGAACCATTGAAGGACACATTACTGATATCCACGACCGCATGAGTCGGCAACGAGAAAAAGAGCAGCACGACCGCCAGCGTATGGATTCATTAAAATTATTAATTTCAGGAATAGCCCATGAAATTAATACGCCCCTAGGCAACAACCTTACGACGCTTTCTTTTGTTGATGATATCTATAACGAACTGGACCAACAATGCAATAACAGCCAAAGGCATGCCTTAGACAACCTCAATACCAGTTTTGAAATACTAAAACATAATGAACAGCGCATAGCACAGCTGGTAAAGCGATTTACTATGGTAAGTACGGGATATTTACAAGCATCCCCTGTCGCAATTGATGGTGAAGATATGCTGCAAAAAATAGCGATCAATCACCAAGATAAAATAGAAGGCCTAACCATTATTACTTATTATGACGGGCCTAAAACGTTCATCAGCTATGAAGACCCTCTCACTATTATTATTGAAGGCCTGATCGACAACAGCATAAAACATGGCTTAACCGACAAAGAACAAGGAAAGATAGAAATTGAGTTCCTTATTAAAGATGGCCGCTGTGAAATTAACTATCACGATAATGGCAAAGGCATCGATGCAAACATTAGCGATCAAATTTTTCACCCCTTCTTTACCACCAGTCGTGGCAACGAAGAAACGTCGGGACTGGGTCTCTATGCAATCGACAACATAGTGAAAAACCTATTTCACGGCGGATTAGAAATCCAGCAAGGCAACAACGCAGATAAGCCTGGCTTCCATCTACACATTGAACTGCCCCAACTGATAGATGATGTACAATAACTGAACTTAATATACCCATGCTGCTCTAACGTTAAAATCCAAAAGACGTTGAAGGACTTTCATCATGAAAAATTTGGCTGCTACAGGGCTAACAAGTCTATTATTGATGCTGGCGATCAACCCTAGCCAAGCTGATTCAAATCAGATTTATAGCGATAGTCATCCCCAAGAGCTCGACACCATCTCGACATCAATTAAAAACGCGGCTATCGCAGCGCAGCGTTCAGCCAAAAACATTGCTCGTAATCAATACCGCCATCCGACAGAAACCTTAAGCTTCTTCGGCTTGAAAGCCGATAAAACCGTCGTGGAAATATGGCCTGGGGGCGGTTGGTATACAGAAATTTTAGCGCCCTTATTAAAAGACCAAGGACAATATTACGCAGCAGGATTTTCCTTAGTGGCTGAGCGCACGCCCAACTGGCGTAAAAACTATCAAAGAAAATTTGAAGCAAAGCTTAAACTAAATCCTGATGCGTATGGCAATACGATAATCAGCGACCTTTCCATACCTGAACGTCCCGAAATAGCCCCCGCCGGAACAGCCGACCTAGTACTGACCTTCCGTAATGTTCATAATTGGATGAAAGGCGACTACGCCCAAGAAGTTTTTAACTCGATGTTCAAAGCATTAAAGCCTGGTGGAATATTAGGAGTGGTAGAACACCGAGCGAAGTCAGGCACCCGTCTAGAAGATATGATTACCTCAGGATACGTAACAGAAGAACACGTGATTAAACTCGCTAAAGCTGCTGGCTTTAAACTACAAGATAAATCAGAAGTGAATGCCAACTTAAAAGATAGCGGACAGCATCCTAAAGGCGTATGGACACTCCCTCCCAGCCTAAGATTAGGTGAAAAAGATCGTGAAAAATATCTAGCGATTGGTGAAAGTGATCGCATGACCTTAAAGTTTATAAAGTAAAAAACATTTATTCGGCAGAATGAAGACTAATGTCCATTCTGCTGAATAAATTCCCCCATATAATCACGTAAACATTTAGCCCTCGCGCTTAACAGCTTCCCACTTGGCCAGACAGAATATAAATCGCGCTTAGGCCCCTGCCAAGCTGATAATAGATTTACCAGCTGTCCATTTTTTATCAAATGATCAACTTCACTGCTCGGCAATAGAGAGATCCCAATATCATCGCAAACCAATTGCGTCGCCAGTTTGACATCATTAACGAGGGTTGAAAAACGAGGGCGTAATTCCTGCTCGACATTACTTTCTAAATTTACCATATCCCATTTTGCTAGCGTATTAGCACCGATTAAACGATGACTCTCTAACTCATCAAGGCTTTGCGGTTCACCTTCAGAGGCTAAATAGGCCGGTGTTGAAACTAGAATAGTTTTCAATGACCCTAACCGTCTTTGATACAGCATCGAGGATTCTTGCGGGCCTATTCGTAGTGCTATATCTGCCCCAGACGACAACATGCTCTCAACACTATTACTTAACATCAGCTCAAGTTTTATATCGGGATACATTTTAATAAAACCCGACCACATAGGCTGCAACAAGCCAGTAGAGATATTAGTCGGCGCCAATACTTTTAATGGCCCTGCTAATAGATTTAATTCCCCACTGAGCTGCTGCTGGGTTTGCTCCAATTGCTCTACTAAACCTGCATAGGCCTGATAGAAAGCCTCCCCTTCAGGTGTCAGTACAAACTGACGCGCCGAGCGGTGGATCAACTGGCGAGCAACTGAGGCCTCCAAGCGCTGTAAACGCCGAGTCACCGTTGCGGCAGGCAAGCCTAACTTTTGCGCCGCCGCCGCTAACCCCTGCTGCTGCACTATGTGTATAAATAAAGCGATGTCGTCGAACATGATTTCACATATGAAATTATCGATTGATTTATTCAGCATATATTTCATATTCGCAAGTGTCTATCTTTAGATTCCTCCAATGACATAGCAGAGATAACCATGACAATAGCCATCACCGAAGCAAAAGCCGACACTAAAACGACGCTGTGGATCAGCGCTAGCCTAAAAGTCTCTAAGAATAAATCAGCAGAACAGGCCAATGAAGAACTTCAACGATTACGACAGCAAACGATCCAGGAAAAAGGCTGTATTTTCTTTGACGTATTGCAGCACAAAGAAGACCCAAACAAATTTACCCTTTGGGAAGAATGGATCAACGAAGACGCCTTAAAAGAACATTTTAATCAAGCTCATACACAATCGTATTTGGCCCTGTTATTAACCGAAGTGAGCTATATAGAAAAATTGGTGAAACTAACATGATTCATCGCATTCTATTTTCACTTTTAATGTCATTACAACTGTCATTTCTTATGACCGCTTGGGTCACCTGGATTAATCTGGGTTGGTCTACAGACTTTTATCAGCAATGGTTCCATGCCTTTGTATTGGCTTGGCCAGCAGCAGGGCTTATTTCATTATTAACAGCACCAGAAATTCACAAGTTGGCGACGAAACTGAGCGATAAAGTTTCAGCAAACAACGCTACGTAAAAAAATCGCTTATAAAAACCCTATTAATAAAGGAAAATAATGATGAACATTCAAAGAAAAAATCACCCTGAATTGGGAGAGGTACTCGGCCCTTATACCCACAGTGTTATTCATCACAATACGCTATACACATCTGGCCTCACCGCCTTTGGCAGTTCAGCGCAAACGGCAGGAATAGAAGCACAAACCCGCGCCATCTTTACTCAGCTAGAGGTTATCTGTCTGGCGCACAATACGACGTTAAAAAACCTGATAAAAGTAACGCTGTTTGTCAGTGACCTGAGTGAAATGGATTCGTTAAGAACAACCTTATTTGATCTCTACGGTGGCGCTATTCCCGCCAGCTCATTAATTAAGGTTGATGCACTTTTCTCAATGGACTTAAAAATAGAAATCGAAGCGATTATCGCACTCTAAAAAAAACACTAAAATGGCATCGAGTCTCAGAAAGCACTGTAACTCGATGACAATATAAAACTCACCTATTGATGTAGCTTGAATCCACAAAGAGAACTAATTGATTATTGTTATCAGTGAATTCGAATCCTACGACTAAAGCTATCCACAGCAATATTCAATAAAGCGGAGATCACGATTAAAAATATCGCGCGGTCATAGCGAATATCCTCAAACGCCGAGTCGATATAAAACCCTAACGTAGTAATACCTAAAATCCCTAAAATAGCGCTTTCACGAATAATCACTTCCCAGCGGTACAGTAATAAACTTAGAAAGTGCGGGTAAATACGTGGCGTGACTTCATAAAAATAATGATTGATACCCGTGCCTGCATCCGCTCTGTAATTAAGCTGTTCACTATGGCGCATTAACAAATAGCTAATCAGCCCTGCATTATGCAAGGCCAAAGCAAGTACCGCAGGAATCCCTGAGGGGCCCAAGATCAGTAAAAATACAAAGGCGAAAATCATCTCGGGGACAGAGCGTAATATTAACAGTGTCGTCCTACCAAAGCCTCTTATAACAGAAACCTTAGGTGGGAAAAAAGCCTTACTAGCCCATGGATAGAATAATAAGACCAGCAACCCTGTCAGTACTAATGCCAACTGAGATAATAGCAAAGTATCCCAGAGCGCAGGCAACGCCACATCGAACAACTGCCCTTGATACCAGCTAATAGAAGCACTCACATCACCCTTCAAAAGCGCTTTCGGCCAGATATCTTGGGTTAAAAACTGGACTAACGAGCTGCCATAAACCTGCGGGGCTTCCGGTAAAGCAATAAAGGATAACAACAAATAAACAGGGACTAAAATGTAAGCTGGCAGCCATTTAGTGTGTAACCACCAGCGAATACTGGCGATTAAAATAAAGAAAGATAATAACAAGCCCGCCGCTTCATCATATTGACCTTGCTTGAAGGCGGTTTCTAAATAGAAGCCTAACGTCGGTAAACCAATAAAACCTAAAATCGTACTGGAGCGCAGCGCGCATTCAAATCGATAGCGGGTATAGCTCACCATTTGCGGCCAAGCTTGTGGTAGCCAAGTATATGAGTATTGGCTTAAGCGATTTGTTTTGGTCGACAATGTTGATTGCGGCACTGAGCTTTGCTGTGCAATTATTTCAGCAAACATCTTGGCAAATATACCGGTAAAAGGCACTAGTATCGCCAATACTCCCGTCGTTGCCGAAAGCCCGTAGACCTGCATAAAAAGCAGTCCCCAGAATAGCTCATGTACTGCGCGGATCGACGCGGAAAATATGCGGACTATTCGAGAGTGAAAAACCAAGGCTAATAACAAACCTAAAAAAGCAGCGCCGGATACTGCGATCAACGCGAACGCGACAGTGATCATTAAGCTATCGGCTAAAATACTCAGTTCAGGAAAACTCGGCTGTATTATCCCCTGCCCCATGCGAGCTAGTTCTTGCCAAGGTTCTACCTGATAAACAACCAGATCGGCAAAAGGTAGGCAAAGCAGCGCCAGCACGATAAAAGTAAGTGATAGCCTACGGTTAGAGCTAAACAAAAAGCTAAATAGAGTGCTAAATAAAGTTTTGAAGAATTGGCTATTCATATAAAGAGTCGAGTAGACCCGCTTGATATTTATTTTTGATTAATTCCTTAGCAGGAGAATCAAAAACAATCTTGCCGGCTTTAATGCCAATAATACGATTAAAGTTATTCAAAGCTTGCTGGCGATTATGTAAGGCCATCACCACTGTTTTATGGCGACTAAGAATTAATTCTAAAATCATCTGAGCTTGTACCGAATCTAAGCTCGAGACAACCTCATCACCAATAAAAGTATCTTGCTGACGATAGAATGCGCGACCAATACCAATACGCTGCCTCTGCCCACCCGAAAGCTGGCTAACAGACTTAAACAAATGCATTTCAGGATCGAGACCGAGCATTAAAGCCAATTCAGATATTTCACTTTTATGCTTAGAGAAAGGTTTAATTAAATTGGCCAAGTTATACCAGACACTGTGCTGCTCTAGCTGCCCCATATAAATATTATGGTAGCCCGATAATACCTCAACCAAGCCATGCTCTTGTGGGCACCAAGCAACCTGATCAGCGCACTGCTGTTGCAATGCGTTCAACAAACTGGTTTTACCACCACCTGAAGGCCCTAATAAGGCAATTTTTTCCCCTGCATTAATGCGCAGGGAAATATCCTGTAATCGAGTATCAAGCTGGTAGCGATCAAGTTTAAACATATTTAATAAATCTTAATCAATCAAGCCAATAGCGCGGGCGGTATTTTCAATCGGTGCATAATCCGCATTCGACGCTGGAATAAATGACTGGCGTGGAAAACTGGCCAATAAATCTGGATCATTCATTTCAAGTAAGGTCTTAGTCACTAGGCCTTTAAAATCAGCGCCAAAACGTTGATCAACATCATGACGAATCGTCCACTGATAATCAGGATAGGTTGGTGTTGTCCAAATTATCGATACTTTATCGGTATCAATTTTTCCTGCCGCTAATTCTTTTTCCCATACTTTATAATTCACTGCACCCACTTGATAAGCTCCCGACTGAACTTGAGCAATTGTGCGGCTGTGATCCCCAGAGAAACCTACTCGAGAGAAAGTATCACTTGGCGCGGCTTTAAAAACTTCTCGAAAATAAAATTCAGGCATTAAACGGCCAGAAGTAGACCCCTTAGAGCCAAAAGTAAACGTCATGTCTTGGCTATTAAATTCAGAGAATGCTTTCGATAAATCAGTATTCTCTTTTAAGCCCGTAGAATGGTGAGCAATGATGTAGCTTTTAAAAGACTGATCTTCAAAACCTTGCGCAATCGCTTCAGAACCTGGTACTAGGGCACGAGCACGCACACCCGACAAACCACCAAACCACGCTAGCTGGACTTGATCATTACGAAACGCGGTGACGGCAGCACCATACGATTTAACCGGAATGTATTGAACATCGACGTTTAATTTCTGCGATAAATACACGGCAACTTTATTAAAACGCTGCTGTAAGCGTGATTCATCAGCATCAGGAATTGCCGTAAATACGAACGTTGGCTTTGCCGATTCAGTTGTTAGGGCCGCCTGCGAGGTAGATGCCAATAGAACTGTGGTTAACAAGCTGAATGCCGTCGCAAAAATAGCGATTTGTTTTTTCATTTTTCTTTTCCAAGATTAAATTTATAATTTACGGTTTTATAATATTTAAATTCACTTTAAATCAAAGCCTGTAAATACGCTTCCACTTCTTCAGCATTACCCCGAAATACAATACGATCTTTACGCTGTTCTAATAAATAATCATATTGTGGATCATAATATTCATTCAGCAATACTCGAATCCATTCACGGTGCAAACTATTATCACCCGCTTTATGCGCCTCAAGAGCATTATCCAACATAGTCGCTAATTCTTGATAGCGTACGCCACCCAATCGTTTACGAATATTGAACATCGACTTTTTCAGCTCTTCTGAAAAAAGTTCAAATGCGGACAGATCACCGTTATAAGGCTTGCCTTCGAGGCTAATGATTTTTGAATCATCAGCACTAAATTCTTCCCACTCGGCTAATTTTTGCAAAATATAATTGCTAAAAGAATGTTCAACCCGAGTTTCCAAATCCGCTTCAACCACGACCATGGGTGATTCATGCATGGCACTGCGAAGCTTAGTCGGTATTGCAGAACGACCAATTAAATGGCTCTCGTCTTCTAATAAAATGGGCGTATTAGGGGCTTTATGATAGCGACGTAAAAAATCGATCGACAGCTTATTTTCAAAATCAATTTGACTCGGTTGCCCTGCCGCACGCTTACCAAAAGCACTGCCACGGTGATTGGCTAAACCTTCCAGATCGACGGCGTTATCGAATTTTAATAACAAGTCAGTTTTCGCTGCGCCGGTCTGACCCGCAACAATATAGAATTTCTCTTTGCGCTCTGGGTCAACGGCATAATCACAAATACTCTCTAAGCGATCGATTAAAAAACGACGCATCGCCTTATAACCGCCCTTTACTAACGGGTAATCAATGCCCGCTTCCGCTAACCAAGCTTGTGTTGTATGCGAACGTAAACCACCGCGAAAACAGTACAAATACCCGTTCGGGTTTTGCTTAGCAAACTCTAACCACAATGCCATACGTTCATCTTTGGTTGCACCAGAGACTAAACGATGACCCAACTTGATCGCCGCTTCTTGGCCATCACGCTTATAAGATGTACCGACTTTGGCGCGTTCAATATCCGTCATCAGTGGCAAACTTTTCACCTGTGGAAAAGCGCCCTTTTTAAACTCAATAGGAGCACGGGTATCGAACATCGGTATATCAGTTAAAAATAACGCCTCATAGTCATCAGTATCTGGGCGAGCAGGCTGCCTTTTATTAGCCGTCATGATCAAACGACCTCAACCAAAACCGTGGCATCGTCATCAACGGCAAGTAACTCACCAATCGGCTGAGCGTATAAACCACCCGCTGTTAACAACGCCACTAATTCTGCTTCTGCTGCTGGCTCAACAGCAATCAACAAACCACCACTGGTTTGCGGGTCGCATAACAAATTGCGCTGCTCTTCACTCATTGGCCCCAATTTATGTCCATAAGAATCAAAGTTACGCAAGGTTCCACCCGGCACACAGCCCATTTCAAGGTAGTCTTTTACCGGCTCTAAAAAGGGAATCGCATCAAAGTTGATTTTCGCTTGTACATGACTGCCTTCACACATTTCAATAAGATGGCCCATCAGCGCAAAGCCCGTGACGTCGGTCATTGCTGTAACGCCCGCAATATCGGCCACGTCAGCACCTATCTTATTCAACTGGCACATGACCTCAACCGCTAAGCCTTCGTGCTCTGGCTTTAATTTTTTCTGCTTTTGCGCTGTGGTTAAAATACCCACACCCAACTTTTTAGTCAGATATAACTTACAACCCGGCGTCGCCGTATTATTTTGCTTTAACTTAGATTTCTCTACCTGGCCGGTTACCGCTAAACCAAAGATAGGCTCAGGGGAATCAATACTGTGTCCTCCCGCTAGCATAATGCCCGCATCCATACAGGCCTGACGTCCGCCATCAACTACTTGTTGAGCGACTTCGGCCGATAATACATTAATCGGCCAACCCAAAATAGCAATCGCCATCAGCGGCTTACCGCCCATGGCATAAATATCACTGATCGCATTGGTTGCCGCGATACGGCCAAAATCAAAGGCATCATCAGCAATCGGCATAAAAAAGTCGGTGGTACTTAAAACCACTTGTCCATTGCCCATATCATAGGCGGCAGCGTCATCTTTACTGCTATTGCCAACCAACAAATTAGGATCCATCTTCACATCAAGCTTAGTTGCAACAATGGTCTCCAGAACCTGCGGCGATATTTTACAGCCACAACCCGCGCCATGGCTGTATTCAGTAAGCTTAATAGCAGAAGAGGACGCAGTAGTAGAAGACATAGAAAGGGGCCTAAAAATCTAAAAAATAGAGAAGAAAAATGATGGGCTGAATGATACGGATTTAAGACCGGATTGTCACACAAGCAAAGCCCCAATTTAGCGCTAGAGACCTCTAGACAGGCTAGTTTTTGCTATACCTAAAGAAACCCATAGAACAAACCACTTATAAGAAGAAACTTACGAGGTGATCCATGCTACTAACCTTCTTTATTTTTATCCTCTCGTTAGTAGGCCTATATCTCTACACTCACCATGGCCATAAGGTACATAAAGGATCTGGAAGACGTAATCGCAAGCAAGGAAAGACCTCATCGTCCTCCTCCAAGAATGCTAAAAACGATGAGTTCCATTGTGTTGAAACACATCATCATGCTCAGTGCTGCAATGCAGTGAAAGAACTACACGGTATACGCTTTCTATCGGCACAAGCGCCGACACTTCCGGTCAATGGCTGTGATCAAGAGCACTGCCATTGCGATTACATTCATCATGACGATAGACGCATTGAAGTTCGCCGTGACGACGTCGGCCTTCAGCACGATATGTACGGCCAAAATGGCGAGACGGAACATAGAACCCCCCGCCGTGGCCGCAGAAAAACCGATTAAGGTGTATAGATTTCGGCATTGGTATAATCAACCACATAGCCAATGTCATCCAAAACTGCCAGCATCACTCGGCCATATATCACACCCGCTGCCATCAACTCCTTAGTCAGCGCTGGCACTGCAGAGCCATTGGCTAGCAGACGTTTTTTATCTCCACCCAGTTCATCATCATATAAGTGACCAGCATTATCACTGAAAGGGACATAATCTAACGTGTTCGAATAGATTCGATTATATTCCTCTACGGCTTTACTCGCACCATGCTGACTCGGCAAGCGAAATACATTCCCCTTAACCGACGCATCAAGCATGACAAATTCTTCTGTAAAAGATCCTATGCCAATAATATGTCCGAGCTCATGCAAAATATTGGCTTTAAACTCAACCTGATCAAACCCCTTAACATAAGTATGATTAGCAATCGTCATCTCACCGCTGGTAGGGAAATTGAAGCCATTAACCTCAACTTCCGAATCCGGCCCTGCCATGCCATTTGCATTGGGTAAATCTTTCACTCGTACTTTAATTTTCACGGTTAAATGCTGTGGCTGGTTATCAATGCCGCGTAAAGAAAGTAACCACTGATGTGAAGCATCGATAAAGGGTTGTTTATAAGCTGTCGTCCAAGCTTCTTTCTTATTCCCTGGCAGCTCTACGAGGTTCATAAATTGTAATTCAAACGAAATATTCGCATTAGAAACCGTTTCTGTGTCGGCTACTTTATCTTCAGCACTAGGTTGTTCAGCGCTGATTTCATCGGCAGTTGAAATAGAAAAAGCTTGAAAGGAATAATCCCCCGTCGGTAATTTTGTCGGAATTCTATATTGTGAATCCATGAGTAGATCGTAAACTAAAGTATCTTTTTGCTGCACCAAGTCCCGAGTATTTAATGCCCACTCTTGATTGATTTCTTCAAAGCGGCCGGCACCGTCTTGAGCGCCTAACATAGACGTTAACGACCAATAGAAGTATTCCGTCGCCATGCAAGAATATTCGCAGGTTTCATCCTTGTAGGAATACCAAGCTCCTGCTGGATAGTTTGCCGGAATTGTTTCGAACTGCCCACCTCGGGCTACATCCATTGCATCGGCTAAAACCGAGCCAACTGATTCACCAAATACCGACGGATAAACTCCGGCATAACCGACATGGCTGATTAAGTGCAGTACTTCTTCAATCGTCGCATCAAACCCACCATTCGTTATCTGTTCACTATCACCGACGATAACTTCAGCAACATACAAGTCTTGATAGACATCGCTTTCAGGTAATTTATCAAATAAGGCTTGAATTTCATCTTCGGTCGCGGCCATTAATAAAGTCGCACCTTGAGTTTTTAAATGATCGACAACTGCAGGGTTATCGGCAATGCCATCTTCATTATTATCTAAGTACTGCGCCATCACATTCGCGGCATGCAACATAGCCGCATCCGACGTTTTAGCCGTGCCTACGATTAAGGTACCGAATACTGGGATGCTTTTAGGGAAGTATTGCGCCAAAGGGTTTTTGGCTGATGGCTTTGAGCCATTATCTGAAGGCTTGCTTGAGTTCGAGCTAGTACCACCACAGGCGGTAATAGCACTGGCTAAAACCATTGCCGTGGTCAAAAAATACAGTGGGGATTTCATAGACATCTCATTAAAATAAGTACCCAAGCAGTATTGCCTAAGGCCTTATTTTGTTCCGTCTGCAGATGTCCCCTCTATGTCAGTAGATGTAAGTGCTGTCAGCCGTTGTAAGATAACAGCAATTTATCGACGCCCTTTTTAGGCGTTTTAGTCAGTTTCTTAATTAAATCAAAAGGAATATCAAACAGCCCATAGCGCTCACCGATATCTTCCAGAATTTTCATCCATACTTTGGCTGTCATCTCACTATCGTATAACGCACGGTGAAATCCGCCCGAGCTTTCGATATTAGCAAAGCGCACTAACTCACCCAACTTATGGCTACTGGCATCTTGAAAAATACGTCGTGAAAGTAATAACGAGCAAGAAAAGTCTCCTGAATACTTACGACCAATACGCTCAAACTCAGCATCTAAAAATCGCTGATCAAACGACGCATTATGAGCAATCAGGTTATCGTCACCAATAAAGTCGGCAAAGCGATTCATCACCGCTGCGCAAGAATCGGCGTCCACCAGCATCTCATTACTAATGCCAGTATAATCTTCAATAAAGGCACTGACTCGCTGACCTGGGTTCATCAACTCTTGAAAGCTTTCTGTGATTTCCCCATTAACCAAGCGCACAGCACCAATTTCAATCGCACGATCACCCATGTTTGGAGATAAGCCAGTGGTCTCGAAATCGAGAATAACCAAGCTATCGGCTCGGTTAGCGGTGCTTCTTTCACTCATGTTTATTTCCTGCTTGCACGGCATCACTTAAATGCACTGTCTTAATATTGGGTAAGTTAGCAACATTGCGCATCACCTCAATGCCTTCTTCGGCATAGTTGTTTATCATTGTCTCACTGACTTCATAGGGCGAACCCAATGACAAACCAAGCTTGCCCTTGATCAATTTCATGCCCTGCATAATATCTGAGCCACCGACCAAACTCAGCGGTAAGATCACATCCCCTGGACGTAAGTAAGCCTGCAGGTACTTAGGATTGAAATACTTTAAGGTAATGTCGCCATTTTCTTCGACATAAGAACGTGATCCTTCAGGGAAAATCAAAAAAGGCTCATGCATTACTTGCTTAAATAAATCGTAATCTTTTTTATCAAGTTCAGCGGCTACATTACTCGCATCACTGGCCAACAGATAATCGATCAGCTCTAACTTTTCCCCAGAGTTTAAGACTTCATCCAGCCAAGATAGGCTGCTATTTAATTTCGCAGATTCAGCCTGTAAATTCTCATAGTGCAAAATTAACTGCATAAAATCACGGTAGCTGAACTGCTCTATTAATTTCAGTCCAACATTAGGCATTTTTATTAAAAATTGCGTACGACGAGCACTTTTCTGTAACGCGGCGGCCAAACTATTTTCATTTACTTTTGTGGTGCGTTGCGACGGTAAGGTTAAAAACATATTGCCGACATTACTGGCACCACTTTTCAAAAATAAACTTGAAAACATACGCGGCCCTACTACGGTATTATTATTCTCGGCTAAATTATCAAAGCCCAAACGTCGTAATGCACTGCGGACAAAATAAGGGCCTAAATATCCTTCATGATGGCCAATAATAAAAACCCGATGGCCATGCGCTTTTTTTACCGAGGCTTCATACAAGTGACGTACGGAATGGCTAGACTCCACCTGTCTTTTAGAATCATTTTTAAACGAGGTTTGCTTACCATCATCATCGACTAGAATAATGTCCTGAATATAGCGAGCTTCTAATATTCCAAATAGTTTATGCCATAAAGCTCTATCGGGAAGGACCGGTGATAATGAACGTTTAAACGAAAATGGCGTCGCTAATAAGCGTTCGATATGGCTTTTATTAAATTCTTTAAAATAGGAATGTTGCAGCATTTGATTCTTACGAACTACCAGCTTATCGACAACTTCTGGGAAGTGCTGTTTAAAATCCAATCCTTGCTGAGTCGCATGGCCAATTAACTCATCCATATGCTGAACAAGTTTTTCATTATAGGGCGATTTTTTAAAGGCATAGTATTTGGTGCGTATAAAATCAACCATCCCTTTAAAGTTTGTCACAACACTGGCAGTATGCAGACTTTGCTTAATAATTTCAGGCGCCGGTACTTGCATCAAGCGATTCACAAAACCGCGTTTTAGCACATCGACCCAGCCCGCAATTTTAGAAAATATAGCCATCGAGAAAACAGTAATTTTAGACAGCACATCGCGTTTATCTATTGACGCTAAAGACTTCTCTAAACGGCCTTTATTCTGCTGTAAAAATTGCAGCGCTTCAGCCTGAGTCGAGGTCCCCTTCTTTAAATCTTGCATTAAGGGGTCATCACTAACCTGTTCATCTAGCCGCTGGCCATCTGGCAGTTTCTCGCCTGACAGCTTGTCATCAGTATCTTTTGTCATCTATACGCCGTTTTAATCCAATCGATCTACACCTGTAGCAGATGCCATTTTACCTTGCTATAAATGACAGAGCACTAATCTTAGTCAAATAAACCTTCTTTTTTATAAAGGCTGCTAGTCTAGAGCCGAATAATAAGAACTATCCTGCCTTGCAAGGGTCATAATCGGAAATCTTAGAGAAATATACTTGATGCTTATCACCTGGCTAAAGAGCGACTCCGTAAAGAGTAATCTAAAAACCATTTTACTGATGTTAGCGGTAGTTTTTGCTATCACCCAATATCAGCAGCAAGATATGAACACAGGCCAAGCGCCCAGTCTAGAGGGCATCGATTATAATGATGGCCCAACATTGGTTTACTTCTGGGGGAGTTGGTGCTCGATTTGCAGTACGACTTCGCCATTCGTCAGTACCCTCGCGCAAGAAGATCAGCGGAATGTAGTCTCTATTGCTTTGTCATCTGGCGACGACGATGAGGTCAATCTCTACTTAAAAAAACACGATTACCGCTTCAGCACCATCAATGATGACAATGGCCAAATTAGTCAGTCGTGGGGCGTCGCAGTCACCCCCAGTATTTTCGTTATTGATACCGCAGGTGAGATCCGCTACATCAGCACAGGTATGACCAGCCTATGGGGAATGAAGTTGAGGCTATGGCTGGCTTCTTTTTAATAGAAGCTTTAGTTACAATAGACTCAACACGTAACGGAATACTATAAACCAATGAAAGCTTCCTTCTTTATAACGACTCTTTTTATACCCACTCTGATCATCAGTCTTGGTATCTCTACTGCTCAAGCGGGCAAGCTCGACAGTTTAGAATCAGATTCGACCCAATCGAAGTCACGCAGCAGCTCTAATAACAGTTCAAGTTCTTCAAGCTCTAGCTCTGATGACAGTATCGGCGGCGCCATTGCAGGCGCCGTAGCTGAAGTGATGGTCGAGGTCATCGTTTCACTCGTTAAGGTTGGCGTCGAGGGTATGGCTTATACTGGTGATAACAGCATGGAACGATATCAGCGCGATGAGCCAGATAGAATTGATCCTACTGAATTGAAAAATGCCCAACAATTAGTTGCCATTAACCAGATGTCAAAAATTGAATATACAGAATTTCAGCAAGTAGATTACAAAAGCACCTTATTTCGAACCCTCGGCGATCCCATTTTACCGACCGTAAAATTAAGCTCGCAGTGGTTAGCGGGTCCTGATGACATCAACGCACAATTGTATCGAATTGAAGCAGGGTATGGATTAATCGGGATGAGCTATTCCCAAAACAAGTTGCAAGAAAATGGCGATTCACTAATCCTCTCTAATTTCCTGGTGCATTATCGCATGAGCTTTGGTAATGACTTTAGTTGGGATCTGGCTTATGGCCGGGGAAAAATGAACGGTAATCAAGAGCATGACGGCAGCGTATTTTCGATGCCGATACGTTACCGCTACCACAAGGATTGGCACTTCGAATACCAGCCTATTTGGAGCAACTACGAAGGTGGCTCGCTATCCGAGCACCAATTTAGCTTTAATTATCACTACAAACACACTGGCGCTACGGTAGGCTATAAAACCTGGTCAGCAGGAACCACCTCTGTCGATGGCCTGTTTACAGGTCTCTATCTTTCTTTCTAGCCTAAGGTTTTTTTAAAAAGGTACGTCTTCGTCAAAATTGTTCGAAGACGGCGTAAAGCCACCCATATTAAAATCGTTACCGCCTCCCGCAGCCGGCGCTGAGCCACCAAAGCTAGTATCTGGACTCTCAATACGCCAAGCCTGTAAACTAGTGAAGCACTTCTCAGGCTTACCTTGAGCAGCCCAGAGACGACCCGACAAGTTGAAATGCGCAATAATTTCCTGACCCAACTGATACTGATCCATCAATTCACACTTATCTTTCAACAATTCAAGCGCGACATAGCTAGGGTAAGCTGGGTTCTCGCCTTCACCGCTTAGCTTGATCACAAACTCACGTTTAGTGAAGCCATTCTGGCCGAACGACTGAGTCTCACCAATAGAATGAATAACCCCTTGAACTTCAAAACTCTTCGACATCGTATTTACCTATTCACAACGTAAACTAAAAAAACCTGAGTTCGGTAAATTACCAAAAACAGGTTCTTTATTTAAAACAATTTTTTACTGCCTAAAACCGCACTGCGACGTTAAACAGTTCACTAAAGATTGACTAGCGTTTTTTAAACGTCGTCTTCTGGCGAACTTTTTGCTTACGAGCTTGGCGATCGTACTTCTCTTTTTCTTGACCATCAAGGTGCTTAATCGGCTTAGTTTCTACACCGGCAAGTGTACTTAAATCATCAGATTCTTTTTGTTTCAACTCAATCCAAGTACCGACTGGCACTTGCTTAGGCATAAAGATACAGCCATAACGAACACGCTTAAGACGACTTACTGTAACGCCCTGCGAATCCCAAAGACGACGCACTTCGCGCTTTTTACCTTCCATCAATACCACGTGATACCACTGGTTTGAACCATCACCATCGAAGTATTGAACATCGGTAAACTTCGCCATGCCATCTTCTAGCATAACGCCCGTTTTTAGGTTGCTGATCATCGTCTCGGTGACTTCTCCACGAACACGCACTGCGTATTCACGGTCAATACCAGAAGAAGGATGCATTAGCTTGTTAGCCAACTCGCCATCGGTTGTGAACAATAACAAACCGCTGGTATTGATATCCAAACGGCCCACATTCACCCAACGCTCGCCCTTTAACTTTGGCAGCTTATCGAATACAGTCGGACGACCTTCTGGGTCGTGTTGTGTACACACTTCACCTTCGGGCTTGTTATAGGCAAGGATCCGACGAGTTTTACCCGTGTTTTCCAGCTTAACTTCTTTACCGTCTACGTGAATTTTATCAAGGTGACTGGCACGCTGACCTAACTCAGCAATTTCGCCATTAACCTTGATGCGACCATCAACAATCCAACGTTCTAATTCGCGACGTGAAGCAATGCCAGCAACAGCCAATAATTTTTGTAAGCGCTCATTCTCATTCATAGTGCTTATGTAACCTTTAATCTCTATACAGTTATATTTAACGAATAATTACCATCAGTCGTCAAACAAGGAATTTTTCTTTGTACTTGAACCGCTACCGGAATCTGAACCCGATGCCGAAGAGCGGTGCTCTGCAGCGTCATCTTCTAAGACTAGTTCATTTTCCAGCGCCTCTTCTTCAAGACGCTCTTTCTCGATCAGTTCATTTTCTAGAGCTTCCTGCTCCATAAGCTCACGTTCAGCCGTTGCTTCCTGCTCTAATTGTTCTTGTTTTAATTGTTCTTGCTCTAAAAGCTCTTGTTCTATTAATTCTTTTTCGGCATCCGCTTCAGCCAACAGCTCAGTATCATAATACTCATCCGCGATCAAAGCTTCAGGCGCCGTTTCAGAAGAAGTGTCCGCAACAACTTCCGTATGATAAGCCTGAGCAAACTTGTCCGAGAAATCACTCTCAGCCGAAGATTCCTCGTCTGTAGTGCTCACATCAGCACTTTGCTTATTCTGTCGCTGTGATTCTTCTTGCATCAACTGCTGCATTAATTGCTCTTGCTGCTGCAGAAGCGTTAACTTTTCTTCTGGCTGCTCTGGCGTTAACGCTTCAATACGAGTATCCGCTATACCGGTATTGATACCCGCTAAACGCGCTTGGTGATCAGCAATTTTATCAGCGAGATCGACTGTTGATGGTCCATTGCTCGTATCGGTGTCAGAAGACAACCTTTGCTGCGTTTTATTCGCCATCTCGGCAAATGAAGGCTGCTCAAACTTATCGGCTAGCTTTCTTTCCGCAAGAGCTTCTTCAGCCAGTCGCTCTTCTTCGGCTTTCGCTTCGCGCTCAGCGGCCAATTCTGCTTCGCTCGGCTTATTAAAGACATTATCTTCAACCTGCTGAACCAATCTTTGCGCTTCTTCTAATTCCAGTTCAGTTTCAGCAAGAATTTCTTCGCCGCGTGTTGCCACATCACCTTCATTATCAAAATCATATTCACGCGTCGCAGAGGCTTTTTTCTCGGCGTTGATAAAATCAAGATTTTGATTGGCATCGTCTATTTCGCGAATTTCATCCAAGCTTGGCAATTCGTCCAAACTTTTAAGGCTGAAATAATCCAAAAATTCTTTTGTCGTCGCATACATCGCTGGGCGACCTGGTACATCTCGGTAGCCAACAACGCGCACCCACTCACGCTCTAACAAGGTGCGAATAATATTACTGCTGACCGCCACACCCCGCACATCTTCAATATCGCCCCGCGTAATCGGCTGACGATAAGCGATCAATGACATGGTCTCGAGCAGCGCTCGAGAATAGCGCTGTGGCTTTTCATCCCACAGACGAGTCACCCAAGGAGCGACTTCTTTCCGGACCTGTAAACGATAACCTGAAGCGACTTCCACCAGTTGGATGCCACGATCGGTAAAATCTTCCATCAAACTTTCGAGTGCTTGTTTAATCTGAGGGCTTTTAGGCTTATCAAAATCATCAAATAATAACTGTAAGCGCTCAATTGAAAGCACTTCGCCGCTGGCCATTAAAGCCGCTTCAACAATTTGTTTTAGCTTAATCAGTTCCATGAAGCTCTTCTCTATTATTTTCCGAAGCATCGTCTTCAGAAGCACTGTCTTCAGAATTTTTGCCTGCTAATACATCGTCTGCTGGAGTATCAAATTCAGAGGCATAATCTACCTCTAAAAGGCTGGATTCAATGTGACCTGGACCATCAGCTCTGGCCTTCACGTGAATTGGCCCTAATAATTCGTGCTGCACGATGTCTAATAACGATTCTTTAATCAGTTCCAACATCGCCAAGAAAGTAACCACAACGCCAAGGCGGCCTTCTTCAGGAGTAAATAAATCTGCAAAACTTACAAAATGCCCACCTTTTAGCGCCGCCAAAATATTCGACATACGCTCACGCGTTGATAATACTTCTTTTGCGACTTCGTGTTTTTCAAACATCTGGGCACGACGCATAATTGCCCCCATGGCTAACATGAGTTCTTTCATATCAACATCAGGATGCGCACGCTGTTGAATCTTTTCAGGCGCATCGACTTGCGCAATGAAGTTATCACGCCCCATACGCGGCAACTCTTCCATTTCTTCAGCGGCTTTCTTAAAGCGTTCGTACTCTTGTAAGCGACGAATCAATTCCGCTCGAGGATCGCCCTCGTCCTCTTCTTCACCGTCTTTACTGCGAGGCAATAGCATACGGCTTTTAATTTCCGCCAGCATGGCCGCCATAACCAAATACTCACCAACCATTTCAAGCTGCATTGACTCCATTAAATCGATGTAGCCAATATATTGGGCGGTAATTTCAGCAACGTTCACTTCTAGAATATCAAGGTTTTGCTTACGAATTAGGTATAACAGTAAATCCAGCGGGCCTTCAAACTGTTCTAAAATAATTTCCAATGCGTCCGGTGGAATGTATAAATCCATCGGTAGCTGCGTCATTGGTTGGCCTTGAATCAAGGCAAAAGGCAGTTCTTTTTGACGAGCCGTCAGCATTTTTTTAGCCGATTCTTGAGCAGTAGTCTCTGCAACGACTGAATCTGAAATAACAACCTCTTGAACGACAGACACTGGGGCTTCTAACTGGTTATTTTCAGTTGATACCGTCATGTCTTCATTCTGAGAGTCTGTTGTATTTGTCATAGTCTATTTATTTAAGACCATAGATGCCAACGGCCTGACGGACATCATCCATCATACGCTTGCTTTGAATGCGCGCTTTCGCAGCACCCTTTTGCAATTCTTCTTCAATGTCTTGCGGACGCGTTAGAAGATCATTATAACGTTCACGGCCTTCGCTCACTTCATCATTAATCAAGGTGAACAAACGCTTCTTGGCATCACCCCAACCAATACCTTCAGCAAATGCCTGGCGCATTTCAGCAACCTGATCTTCACTGGCAAAGGCATTCCAAATTTGAAATACTGTTGATCCATTAGGATCTTTCGCTTCACCCGGCTCAAGCAAGTTGGTTTGAATTTTATTGATATGCTTTTGCAGTTTCTTCTCAGTTAAGAACAAGGGAATTGTATTGCCATAGCTCTTACTCATTTTACGACCATCTAAACCTTGTAAAATTGCAACATTGTCGTCGACGACATACTCAGGCAAGGTTAGGATCGGCTGCTTTTTGCTGGCATAGATGTGGTTAAAACGCTGCGCCAAATCACGGGCCATTTCAACGTGTTGAATCTGATCTTTACCGACAGGGACTTTATTGGCGCCAAACATAACGATGTCAGCGGCCATTAATACCGGGTAGCTGAACAGCCCCATGGTAATGGCTTTATCAGCATCTTCACCATTCTCAATATTAGCATCGACTGCGCCTTTGTAAGCATGGGCACGGTTCATTAAACCTTTGCCGCAAACACAGTTCAGCATCCAGGTTAATTCAGAGATCTCTCGAATATCAGATTGACGATAGAACATGGTATTGTCGGTATCTAAACCGAGCGCTAGCCAGGTTGCCGCAATTTCCATGGTAGATTGGTGAACAAGCTTAGGGTCTTGGCATTTGATCAAGGCGTGATAATCAGCCAAGAAGAAGAACGAATCAATTTCACTATTTTGGCTGGCTGCAATCGCTGGGCGAATAGCGCCGACATAGTTACCAAGATGCGGAGTACCTGTGGTGGTAATTCCGGTTAAAACTCGTTGCTTACTCATCAAATGCTCACTTATTACACGAATACTGATCGCCGAATACTGATCTAGATAGAAGACGCGGCGCGAAAACCCGCCATCATACCTAAATTACGTCCCTAAATTAAGAACTAATTTAACCGCTAAGTTCGCTTTTCCTCCGTCTACTGAGCATTGATGAGCTAACAATCTCTTAAAGAAGTCTATTCCAAGAAAGCAGAGGCATCACCGACACCTTGGCGCAGCAATACAATGTCATCACCGGTTAAATCAAGTACGGTCGTCGCCTCGAACCCACAGTAGCCACCATCGATAACGAGGTCGAGGCTATGCTCTAACATCTGACGAATTTCATACGGATCTGAAAGCGGTAATTCATCTCCAGGCATAATCAAAGACGTCGACATTAACGGTTCATTCAATTCTTCTAGAATGGCCTGCAAAATAGCGTTATCAGGCACACGCATACCGATGGTTTTCTTTTTCGGCTGAATTAAGCGCTTAGGCACTTCTTTAGTCGCATCTAAAATAAAGGTAAATGCACCCGGCGTATGCTGTTTAAGCTGGCGATACGTCGCATTATTCACTTTGGCATAATTCGATAGCTCGGAGAGATCTCGACAGACCAAGGTGTAGTTATGCTTATCGTCTAATTCACGTAAGGCTTTTACACGCTCCATCGCCGATTTATCACCAATATGACAAACCAAAATATAAGCACAATCCGTCGGCAAAACGACTAAGCCACCCTTCTGGATGATCTCAACCGCTTGCTTAACCAAACGTGCTTGCGGGTTTTCTGGGTGTATCTGAAAAAATTGGCTCACGATCGATCCTTAATTTGGTCTTATTTTCTAGGTTTATAAACGCTGTGATTTTAGTTTGGCACAGTATTAGGTTATTAACCCCAAATTAGAAGTTAGTCCAAACACCCATAACTTCTTCAGGTTTAGGAAATGTGGGCATTACCCCTAAATCTAAACCAAATTTATTCGGCCCATGAAAATCACTGCCGCAAGATCCTAGCAAGCTTTGGTCTTGGGCGATCTTTTTCAACTGACCGGACTGATTTCGATCCATCAAGCCACAGCAAATCTCCATCGCTTGGCCACCTGCGTGCTGAAACGCTGCTACACAATCTAATAATTTTGTACGCGTTAATTTATAATGATGCGGATGCGCGAGCACGGCTTGGCCGCCACTTTCAACAATCCATTTCACCACGGTTTCCATTGCTGGCCAGCCAGATTTCACATCGCCGATCTTGCCAGCCCCTAAATACTTTTTAAAGGCCGTTTGGCGATCACTCACCATGCCTCTTTCTACAAGATATTGGGCAAAGTGTGGGCGCCCCACCTCACCACCGGCTAACGCTTCTACGGCGGCAAAATCAATTTCTTTTTGCAGCGTTTTCTCTAAGCGTTTGGCAATGGTTTTTGCACGCTCTCGACGAACTTCGGTCTGGGTGCGCTCAGCTTCGACGATCACAGGATGGGTTGGGTCCATATTCAAACCCACAACATGAATGCCCATGCCACGCCACTGAGACGATAACTCAATACCTGGAATTAAATTCAAGCCACGCTCTTTCGCATAGCCTGCAACCTGACGATAACCCGCCATAGTATCGTGGTCTGTAATCGCTAAAGTGCTTACATTTCGATCAATTGCGCGATCAATTAAAGCCTCTGGAGCCAAGGCGCCATCGGATGCTGTAGTATGACAATGAAGGTCGATTTGCGAAGCCATAAAAATTCCTCAATAATACCCCCCCATTGTATGCCCTAGGATATTGATCCACAAATGAAGTTACTCATTGATTTTCTCCCAATCGTCATCTTTTTTATCGTTTATAAAATGGCGCCACAGTGCATTGAAACGATCAGCCCGCTGTTAAATGCTGATCAAATTCAATATCTCACCGACATGCCAGCCATCGTATTGGCCACAGCGGTATTAATTCCGGCAACCATTCTGCAGATTCTGTACACCAAAATATCAACAGGTAAAGTTGAAACAATGCATCTAGTGACATTGGCACTGGTTGTTGTCATGGGTGGCGCAACGGTGATTTTACAAGATAAGACCTTTATTCAATGGAAGCCTACCGTTGTCAACTGGTTGTTTGCCGCCGCTTTCTTAGGCAGCTGCTTCATTGGCAAGAAAACCATATTAGAACGTATGATGGGACAGAACTTATCGCTACCGACAGAAGCATGGAAAAAGCTAACCTATGCATGGGTCGCATTCTTCATCTTTAGTGGTACCGCCAACCTCTATGTTGCTTATAATTTCTCCGAAGATATCTGGGTAAACTTCAAATTGTTCGGCTTATTGGGCCTAACGATCGTATTTATCATTGCTCAATCGTTCTATTTGTATCGTTTCATGAACCCAGAAGGTGAGGAGAAATAATATGTGGTACGCCATTATCAGCCAAGACGTAGAAAACAGTTTAGAAAAGCGTTTAGCGGCTCGCCCTGATCATCTTGCACGCCTACAAATATTACAAAACGAAGGCCGTTTATTAATTGCCGGTCCTAATCCAGCAATCGACAGTGAAGATCCAGGCCCAGCAGGATTCACCGGCAGCCTCGTCGTTGCAGAGTTTGAGTCATTGGTACTGGCTCAAAGCTGGGCTGATGCAGACCCTTACATTGAAGCGGGGGTATACCAACAAGTCGTTGTTAAACCCTTTAAAAAAGTGTTTCCATAGCATTTAATTTAAAAAAATCACATTAACAAACAACTATAATATAACGATATACGTTACAAAGGTGACACGCGTGAAACAGTTATTTTGCATGATTTTATTAACTCTACTGACAGTAACCAGCTATGCAGCCGTTGAAAAACGCTACGTCAGCGATAAGCTTTGGCTGCAGTTACGCAGTGGGCCAGGCAGTGACTTTCGAATTTTAAAAGCGCTGGCCAGTGGTTCACATCTCATTTACATGGAAGAAACTGAAGATAAAAACTACACCAAAGTAACAACCGATAAAGGAGTCGAAGGCTGGGTACTAACTCGCTTTTTAGAAAACGAACCGGTTGCAAAAGAGAAGCTGATTTTCGCTCAACGTAAGCTGGTTAAGATTCAGGCTGAACTGGATACTCTTAAAACCCAGAGTAAAACCCTAAGCCAAGAGAAGAAATCTCTTTCTGGTGATCGCACAAGTTTAACCCGTGAAAAAAGCAATTTACAAAAAGAGCTTAAACGCATCAAAGGGATTTCTGCCAACGCCCTTCAGCTTGATAGTAAAAATACTAAGCTAACCAAGCGCAATCAAGAGCTAGAGATAAAGTTAGAAACATTAACCGCTGACAATACTCGTCTTAAAGATAATAAAGAGCGTACCTTTATGATCATTGGCGGTGGCTTAATCATTATGGGGCTTGTGCTTGGCCTAGCCATTCCTGCAATGCGCGGTGGTCGCAAGGCTGCTGGTTGGTCCTAATAGTTATTGCCCTTAAGTAGTAGCGCAGTCACTGCGCTACTACAATCTGAACAATTCATACCCTTGCCTAAGACTTATACTCCCCACGTTATTTCTCGCACGACTGAAAACACACTAAAACGTGTGGTGAACATCAATCAAAATACGAAATACTGCATAACGAACTAAAAAATCAACGACAAGCAAGTTAGATCAGCTTAAGTTTTACACGCTTCTATTTTTCACATTAGCGTGAGTAGACAGTGCACTCCCTTCAGATCTCTATTATGATGTTTGCCAACTTATAACATCCATAACTAATCATTGGTGATCTGAATAATGCGCGCTATCACTCTGGCTCTTAGCCTACTATTAACATTATCTTTTTCTGCTCAAGCCGATACCACAGCTACAGCCATTGCTGATAAGCAAGCTGGCACAGCAAAAACCATCGATCTTATTATTGAAACCAATATGGGAAAAATTGAAATAGAGTTGAATGCTGAACTAGCCCCTATTTCAGTCGCTAACTTCATGAAATACGTAGAAAGTGGCTATTATAATGGCACCATTTATCACCGCGTCATCAAAGATTTTATGGTACAAGGTGGCGGCTTCGACAAATTCATGCAGAAGAAAAAGACATTACCGAGCATAAAAAACGAAGCCAAGAATGGCTTAAAAAATGACCGAGGCACATTAGCAATGGCCCGTACCGGCGTTGTTGATAGCGCAACCAGTCAATTTTTCATCAACCATAAAGATAACGACTTTTTAAACCATAGCGGCCGTAACTACGGCTATGCTGTTTTTGGTAAGGTAACAAAAGGAATGGATGTTGTTGACGCGATTGCCCGTGTTCAAACTAAAGCGGGCGATGTTCCTGTTAACCCTGTTGTTATGAAAAATGTACGCCTAAAAGAAGCTACTGCAGCCGTGGCAGATACAGCTGAATAAACAGCCTCACGCGATACCCCTGGGTGGCTTTATTGCTCCCAAAGAGGCTTTATTGTTTAATTAAGATCCTTTAATGGCAACAATAAAGCCTTTTCTTTATACCGATTATTCAAATTATTGCTTTAGCGCATACCACTCACACGAAGCTCAGGCTAAAATAGCCGCTCTCTTCATTTTTCTGAGCTGGTCCGTTGAAAAAATCATCCTTAAACGATCAATACAAAAAGCCTCAACCTTTAAGCTCACACTCTGCCAGTGCGTCATTTCCTGCCAATAGCCTCACTCAAGCGTCACTACGCCGGGCTAATGTTAATTGGGACGAGCAAGGTCAGCCTAAATCAGAAGAGTTTGATGATTTTTATTTTAGTAGCGCCAGTGGTATTGATGAAAGCCACTACGTTTTCATTAATCCAAGTCAGCTGCAACAAAGATGGCAAGCGCATCATGGTAGTTTCACGATATTAGAGACGGGATTCGGCACCGGACTGAACTTTATATTAACTTGGCTTGAATGGATTGCCTTCCAGGGTAATCAAAAGTCGAATAGTCAAAGCCCGGTTCATAGCGATAAAGACCAACAGGTAAGTAATCACTTACATTTCATCAGTATCGAGAAATATCCCTTAGATAAAGAACAAATAGCCCAAGCTTTAGCGCTTTTCCCACAGTTAAAACACTTAACCGATCCACTTATTGCTGAGTATCCGCTGCTTATCAAAGGCTTCCATAGCCTGCAGTTTAAAGATCAAAACATGACCCTCAGCTTAATCTTTGACGATGTCAGCTCTGCCCTACCTCAACTCAATGGGCCTATTGATGCCTGGTATCTGGATGGCTTTGCACCGGCTAAAAACCCTGATATGTGGACCGATACGCTCTATTCAGCCATGGCACGTTTGAGTCGAGCAGATACCAGCATTGCTACCTTCACCTCTGCCGGTGATGTCCGCCGTGGCTTAAGCGGCGCGGGGTTTGAGCTGAATAAAATCGCTGGTTTTGGCTTGAAGCGCGAAATGATGCATGGCACATTTACTCAAAGCCAAGGGCCGCTGGTTAATCCGTTAGAGAGCATCAAGCCCTGGTTAAACCCCAAAGCTAAAGCCATTACTCACATTGCCATCATTGGTGCAGGTATAGCTGGCTGTACCACAGCCTACGCTTTGGCACGCCGCGGAATCAAAATTACCATCATAGATCAGCATGGCATTGCTACTGAAGCATCAGGCAACCCACAAGGCGCCATGTACGCTAAACTCGCAGCGGGTGAAGCGACTCACAGCGATATTTATGTCCAAGGTTATCTACAATCGTTACGTTGGTTGCATCAACAATTAGAGCCTGGCGATGGCTGGGATAATTGTGGACTGATTCAACTGGCCAGCACAGAAAAAGAGACTAAGCGCCAACAGAAGTTCATTGAAAATACCCATTACCCGAAACAACTGCTGCATAGCTTAAGCCGCGAGGAAGCTTCAAAAATTAGCGGCCTGACGATGAATAGCGGTGGTCTATTTTTCCCAGAAGCGGGCTGGGTAAGTCCGCTTCGCTTATGCCAACAATTGATTAAGCACCCACTCATTCAGCTACAAACACGGCCTATCTCCGAATTAGTGAATATAAAGGATGATTGGCAATTAAAAAGCACCGATGGGACTACCGAACCTGAAGATACCTTTAGTCATGTGGTCATTGCTTGTGCCAATCAAAGCCAAAAACTATTGCCCAATTGCTACTTACCGACTAAATCGATTCGTGGCCAGCTCACTTACTTAGATAAAGATGAGTGCGACAGTCAGCAAGGTAATAAGAAAAAGATAAATTTAAAAACTGTTTTATGTGGCAAAGGCTACATAGCACCGGCCGATAATGGAAAATATTGCTTAGGGGCTAGTTACAACATCAAAGATGATGAAACTCAGTTACGCGCCAGTGATCAGCAAAAAAACTTTAATTATCTCGAGGATTTTGGTGAAGAGTTTCAGCACCTACATCAAAAATTGAAAGACTCAGATCCCGCATTATTACCGGGACGTACTGGCTTCCGCTGTACGACTCCAGATTATTTACCCATGGCAGGGCCACTCCTTGACGAAATAGCCTTTAATACAGATTTCACCGCCATTCGAAAGAACCTAGCGCGTTATCCTAGGCAAGAAGCACAATTCCATTCAGGTCTGTATTTGAACATTGGTCATGGTTCACGAGGGTTAACATCCGCCCCACTATGCGCAGAGTTAATTGCAGCCTATATTTGTGAAGAAAACTTTCCCTTAGCCAAAGACCATAGCGAAGCACTACTGCCTGGGCGTTTCTTCATAAGAGAGATGGTACGCAATAAACGCTAGCTAAGCGCTGTTTTTATCTTGGCTAGAGTCAATGCTGGAATCAGCAATAGATCGAATGAGGCTGCGTTTAGAGCGCACCCGAATAGCGCGCATTTCTTCTTGCAGCAACTTACATTGGGCACGTACAACCGCGAGTTCAAACTGCATTTCATCAATATTGATTAATGCTGAGGAGATAGTACGCTTTAAACGCTGGCGGGAAATATCATTCATATAGCCCCCTGACTCTCAATGAGAGCCTGCGCTCTCAAGAATTAAGACTGACTGCCGGATTGGATTTCCAGTCTCTACTATTAACAACTTGGCAGCTTTGGCTGACGGGGTCAAATAATAGGGTTAAATGACCTGTTTTCAATTGCCCTTCAACCTGAGTGATTTTTTCCGTTAGGGTACACTCAACCTCACCATAATCAGTGCCATCACGGCTAGCGAACTCTTGTACGATACCCGCTAAGGCATCTGGCGATAAACTTTGATAAGGGATTTCAATTACGCCCGCTTCATCATCGTCATAATCTGGTGGGGTATTGTGAGAATCAGACATATTTGCTCTTCTATTTCTAAGATTGGAAAGGTGAAGGTTAACGACGTTGGGTGAAAGTAGACTCGCGCTCCCACTCACAGACCATCTTCAGCTCACTATCACTTGGATTATGGCCTGCACCGGTACTTTCCCAAGTGAATGTATGTTTACCAGAAAGCTCTGTTTCAAGATGCACCGTCGCACTGGTCCAATACATTGAACGTAGCATGGCTTCAAAACGGCTAATCCAGCGCTCCCATTCATATTCAATCGAATTATACGACGCGGCAAAATGTATTAGCTGCGTATGATAAGTGCCGGAATAGACATCAGGACCAGGCATAGCAAACATTTCACGCGAGAGAAATGGCCAATCATCGTCAAGGCTAGACGGTAATTCTTGGATGGCCGCCCAATTGGTACGGCGACGTCGGTACGCTTCGAGCTCTCCACCCGTAGGGATATCTCGAATAACGCCATAAACTATCGATTCTTGATCATAAGATGACACGGCTAAAGAAACACCTAAAACAATAAATAATATAGAGAATCATCATAATAAGTTATTTTTATAGAATAAAAAATGCCGACTGATTAAATAATATTACTAAACATTATAATGAGTCGGCAAATCGGCCTATCTGATCAAACTTTGTACTTACTTATTGGCTACGTTCAATATTTTAGCCTGAACATAACTACCAGGAGCATCTTCGATGATCATTAGCTTACTGTCTCCAGGGATACGCTTAGCAACCTGAGCGTTATCTTCTTTGGTTACCCACGTCTGCCAATCCGTCCACCAAGAGCCATCATTCTGCTTCGCATCTTGATACCAAGCATCTGCCGTTTCTGGTAATGCGTCATTGGTCCAATAACCGTACTTATTCGCTTTAGGTGGATTAACCACGCCTGCGATATGGCCAGAGCCACCTAATACAAAGCGTGATTTACCTGAAAGATTTTTGGCGCCATCGTAGGTGCCTTTCCACATAGCAATATGATCTTGCGCAGTTGATAAGAAATAAGTCGGAACTTTAACGGCTGAAAGGTCAATTTTAACCCCGCCTAATTCCAAACCATCTTTTTCTTTCAACTTATTATGCAAATACATGTTACGCAAATAATAAGAGTGCATAGTCGCTGGTAAATTGGTTGAATCGGAATTCCAAAACAACAAATCAAACGCTGCTGGGCGCTTGCCTTTCAAGTAATTATTAATAAAGAAAGACCAGAACAAATCATTTTCACGCAAGGTATTAAAGCTGAATGCCATTGCGCGGCCATCAAAATAACCCACGGCATCCATTTGTTTTTCTAAGGCAGAAATCGCTGTTTCGTTAATGAATACGCCGATTTCCCCTGGATCTTTAAAGTCGATTAGCGTTGCCAAGAATGTTGCTGACTTAATACGTTCATTTTTTTTCTTCTGTAAATAGCTCAAGGTTGTTGCTAATAGCGTACCGCCCAAGCAATAACCAATAGCATTAATCTCTTTCTCGCCGGTTGCCTTTTCAATCGCATCTAACGCAGCAACGGGGCCTTCCAACATATAATCTTCAAAGCTTTTATCACGTAGTCCTGGCCCAGGATTAACCCAAGAGATACAGAACACAGTATGGCCTTGATCAACTAACCATTTTAGATAGGAATTCTTTTCGCTCAAATCTAAAATATAATATTTATTAATAAAAGGCGGGATAACTAATAACGGACGTTTCTGAACTTTTGCAGTCGTGGGCGTATATTGAATTAGCTGCATCATATCCGTTTGATAAACGATTTTACCAGGCGTTGTTGCAACATTACGGCCGACTTTAAACGCATCCATATCAGTCATGGACACATTGAGACTTCCTCCCTGGCTAGCATCTAAATCTTTTAATAGCTGTTCCATGCCGTCCAATAAATTTGAACCACCTGTTTCTACCGTTTTACGAATAACTTCAGGATTTAAACTTGCAAAATTTGTCGGTGATAGCGCACTCACAAGCTGACGAATTAAATAATCAACTTTTTGGCGACTTTTATCCGACAAGCCATCTGCATCACCGACCATATCGGTTAATGATTCACTTTGTAAAAGATAAAACTGCTTAATGTAATCGAACATTACATTATCAGTCCACTCTGAATCTTTAAAACGGCGATCATCTTTTTCAGGATGAATTACGGCTTCAGTTTCTTTACCTAAAAATTTTAACGCAGTATTTTGAAATAATGCCTGCTGCTTTTGCATTAGTTGAACTTGATCCGCGACAACCTTGGTCGGATTACGGTAAACAGCTTCACCCAGTTCTTCAAACGCCTTACTAAAATCATTCATAATGGAAGCAGAAGGATCTTCATTACTGGTTTCTTGGTTCGTTGCTTTTTCCAAAAAACGATAGACTTGGTCTGTGGCTTTGCTTGCCATCTCCATAAAATCGGTCATGGTATTTTCAACTGGCTGGCTCATTTCTTAATCCCTGAAATAAAAATTTAGATAAAAACAATAAAAAAACCGCAAGTAGTAAGCGGCCAAAGCCGTTACTAAACAAGCGGTTTTTATTAACTAATAACGACTATGCAGCTTTAGACGTTTTAGCTTTATTTGTAGCTGTTGCAGTCGCAGCAGCGGCCGCAGAGGTAGCAGTTCCACGAGCTTCTTCCATAATAGCTTCAACTTGGCCTTTGAACTCTACAGCCATTTCAGAAAGAGATTTTGCATCTTCCATGATTTTTTTGTTAAGTTCAGTTGTTGCTTCAGCTTGAGCTGAAGAAAAAGAACGCATAGAGTCTGCATCTTTAATTTCAGCGGCTTTTTTCATTTGATCGATACCAACATCCGCATAAGACTTAATTGCGTTCAGTTGGAATTCAGTCATTTTTTCCATATTGCCAACAAACAATGCGCTAAACTTCTGCATTGGGCTATATAGGTTTTTAGTCTGTTCAGCAAATGCGTTTAAGATATTCTCTTGCATGGTCTTACTCCGTTAAGGGTTTATTTCCAAAATTGGCACAACGAGTGTAGACCCAAATATCTTACATTTGTGTTACCGATGCCACAAAAAGTAACACCACCCATATTAAAATAATATTTTGGCATGAGTCTTTTCTTGAGCGAGTAACATTTACGACAAAGATCACTTATTCAGTAAACACCTAGCACGACTAAGCATTAAAAATATCAATAATTTCAGCTAACAACGTGGTTTAAAAGCACTCTATTTATTAATGATATAGTCCTACATAAATAGAGTAATCATTTGGAATACAGTATTTTTATTATTATCAAAAGCATCACTAGTCCGAGCTATTATTTGACGCTTTCGTGCTTGAACCATCCATATAACCTGACATCATGTTCATAAAGGTTTTCTGTACCTGATCCATCGACCTCATGCTTTCACCCATCATCGGCTTAAATAAACTCATAGCATCGTAGCCTTCTTCTCCCGACAACATTTTTTCCATCATGCCTTTCATTACTTCGCTTTGAAATTCTTGCAGATCAGGCAAACCCATTGCGCGGCGTAATTCTTCTGGGGTCATATCAAACTCAATATTTATTTTCATTACACAATCCCTGTTTTAATGTAGGTTTTAACTATAACGTTGAAAGCAATCAATACTAGATGAGCTTAGCTCATTTTGTTTTCCCGCGGCAAGCCATAATAAGCAATAATAGCAGCAAGCAAGGCTATCAGCGCCGCCGTTACAAAGACCCAAACCGCCCCATTAGTCGCCCAAGCAACTCCTGCAAAGTAAGCACCCAGCGCCCCACCCAAGCCAAAACCTAAACCACTGTATAACGCTTGCCCATGTAATTGCTGCTTACCTGGATAGAAAATGGCGATATATTTAACAGAGACTACATGCAGCAAACCAAAGCTGAATGCATGTAAGCATTGCGATAGAATTAGAATAACCCCAACCTCAGCAAAATATGCAGTCAACAACCAACGCACCGCGGTTAATAATAAAGATAAAACCACCAGTTCCCGTAGCGACCAACGTTGAATAAAGAATGCTATCTTCCAGAAAATAATAATTTCTGCAAGCACCCCCAATGACCAAAATAAGCCGATCATCCAATTACTGTAATCCAGCTGCTGAAGATAAATACTGAAGAAAACATAATAAGGACCGTGGGTGATTTGCACTAAAACATTAATCACTAAAAAACTGATCAGACCCCAGTTAAAATATTTTTTGCTTTGCATGAGAGGTGATAAGGATAGACTCTCATCGGGTTCGTCACTTTTGTCATGGGTTAAATCATGCAGCGTCTGCGATGGCGCTGCCAAGGCAAAGCTATTGAGTGCAATGGCCACCATTAAAACCAGCATAATTCCCGGTAGATAGTCGAGACTGATTAAGTCAAAGACCCAACCCAAGAGACTGACCACGGTAATAAAACCAATCGAGCCCCATAGACGAATACTGCTATAAGAATCCAAGTCGTTTTTAATGTGGTTTAGGGTCAAGATCTCATACTGAGGTAAAATAGCCGACCAGAAAAAACCATAAGCCAGCATAATCAGCGCATAGTGCCAAAATTCAGTGGCCCAACAGATTGCGGCAAAACACACAATCATCATTACTCCACCCAAGCGTAATAATTGCATGGGCGAAATAATGTGCTCAACCAAGTGACTGCAACTGGCCCAGATATTAGGGGCAAAAATTCGCACCGCACTGAATAACGCTAACAGAATACCAATATTGGCAACATCAAAGTCTTGCTGCTGCAGGTACAATCCCCAAAAAGGCATAATGCAGCCAATGAGAGCAAAATAAAGGCCGTAAAAGCCTGACAATCGCCAGTACGGCACCTTCAATGATTCGCTCATAGGAGTTCTCTAAGTGGGGCTGTTGTAGGAGTAGGCTGCGCTAGAAGTAAAATATTCACTAGACCCATGGGCATGGGCCTAGCTCAATGCAAAAAATAAATTAACCTACGGGTTAATCAACTTGGCTGTTGATAATGGGCGTAGTACAAACAACATCGGCATTTTGGCCACGATTGCGAAGGAAGTGATCCATCAAGACAATCGCCATCATCGCTTCTGCAATCGGTGTTGCGCGAATGCCGACACAAGGATCATGGCGACCCTTAGTAATAACTTCAATCGGCTCACCCGCACTATTAATAGAACGACCCGGAATGGCCATACTCGAAGTAGGCTTCAACGCGATGTGCGCAATAATATCTTGCCCAGTACTGATACCACCGACGATTCCGCCCGAGTGATTGGCTAAAAAGCCTTCTGGAGTCATTTCATCACGATGCTCTGTGCCCTTCTGCGCAACACAATCAAAACCATCACCAATTTCGACGCCTTTAACCGCATTAATGCTCATCAAAGCATGCGCTAGTTCAGCATCTAAGCGATCAAAAATCGGTTCACCTAAGCCAGGCTTTAGGCCTGTTGCCGTGACCGTAATTTTAGCACCGACAGAATTACATTCTTTACGCAGCGCTTCCATATACGTTTCCATCTCTGACACTTTAGAAGCATCAGGGCAGAAGAATGGATTGTTGCGAACTTCATTCCAATCGAAATTTTGCTCTTCGATTTTAATCGGACCTAGCTGAGATAAATAACCACGAACTTCAATCCCTTTAGACACTAAGAATTTTTTTGCCACCGCACCCGCCGCAACACGCATCGCCGTTTCACGCGCTGAAGAACGACCACCACCACGATAATCACGGAAACCGTATTTATGGGTGTACGCATAATCGGCATGAGCCGGACGGAAAGTATCCGCTATATTTGAATAATCTTTCGAGCGCTGATCGACATTTTCAATCATCATACCGATCGGCGTACCCGTGGTTTTACCTTCAAAAACACCGGATAATATTTTCACTTGATCTGGCTCACGGCGCTGAGTAGTAAACTTAGAGGTGCCAGGTTTACGCAAATCCAAATCATGCTGCAAATCGGCTTCGCACAGTTCGATACCAGGAGGGCAGCCGTCAACAATACACCCTAATGCGATGCCATGACTTTCACCAAAAGTAGTTACTGTGAAATTTTTACCAAACGTATTACCCGACATATCTGTATCCGTTTTAAATTATATAATTGCTTAAATGATTATAAGACTGAATTAATTCAGTATCAGTGCTTCTACACATTCATCCAACTGATCGGCGGTCAGTACGAAAACACCATGGCCACCGGATTCAAATTCTTGCCACATAAAAGGCACCATGGGATAAGCATCTTCCAAGGCAGGCCAACTGTTACCCACTTCAACAATAAAGATGCCATCGTCGGCTAAATATTGACGGGCTTGGGCCAGCATAATACGCACAAGATCCAAGCCATCATCACCGGCTGCAAGTGCCAGCTCGGGTTCATTATGAAATTCTTCTGGCAAACAATCCATATCTTCGGCATCCACATACGGTGGATTCGAAACGATGACGTCGTACTTACCATCGGCGGCGTCAAAAAGATCCGACTGCAGCGCCATCACTCTATCGCTTAGCTGGTGACGAATAATATTTTCATCTGCCAAGGCCAGCGCCTCAAAGGAAATATCCAACAACTCAACATGAGCTTGAGGAAATTCAGTCGCACAAGCAATACCAATACAACCACTGCCGGTGCATAAATCTAGAATACGATGGACAGGTTTGTTACCCAGCCAAGGCTGAAAACGTGCGGCAATAATTTCTGCAATCGGTGAACGTGGAATTAATACGCGCTCGTCGACAACAAACGGCAGGTCATAGAACCAAGCTTCACCGGTCAAATAAGGCGTGGGCATACGCTCATTAATACGGCGTGCAATCAGCTCAATGACAGACTGACGCTCAGTGCGGGTTAATTTAGCACTTTGCCACACGTGATCGATATTCCAAGGGAGGTGTAATGCGTGAGTCACTAACATAACCGCGTCATCGCGAGCATTATCAGTGCCATGGCCAAAAAATAGCTGCGCTTCATTCATCCGACTGATGCCCCAACGCAGCATATCTTGGAAGGTCGAAAGCTCATTCAAAGCTTCTTCACAGGCTGCAAATGATAATACAAAAGGGGTTGTATCAGACTCTAGAATACTGGACACAGGCACACCGAAGATAAAATTTAGGGGCATATTCTAGCATTGACACGAGATGCAACCAAGCTTCTGAAATGCCTGATTGCCCCGCTATGCGGATAAAGTCAGCCTAGTCGCTGACCATAAAGACTACTATGACCCTGCTCGAAGGCATCCAGTGCCTGTTTCGCGATATTTCGACCGAGTTCAACCAGCTCTTCCGTACGGTGAAATTCATACATTTCACCGCTCGTCTTAGGAATACGCACCAGTAAATCAGGTGGATAACCCGCTATTTTATACTGGCTCAAAGAAGCCTGCATAACCTCAAACATTTGATATAAAATTTCTAACTTACCCAAGCTCGAAACACTTGATCGCGCTTTGGCTTTAATTTCTTCAGGATTAACGCTACCGATCTCATCATCACTGGTAAACCATTGACTGGCCTTACTCACAATGGAATTTAGCCAAGCGTTCTTGTCATCTGACTCATCCTGCTCAGAAACAGTCATTAGCTGAGAGTCAGGCAGGTTAATAGTAGGGATAGGCACGTCAGCATTAAGATCTATCGCAATAATGTGATCTGCATGAGCGGATACCGATGCGGCGATTGGCAGTGGATTGAGCACCCCACCATCCACAAATAAGCGATCATCCAGCTCAACCGGCTGAAACAATCCGGGGATGGCTGCAGAAGCTCTCATTGCTTGCTCAAGGGGCCCACGCTGAAACCAAACCTCTTTTGAGTTGGCTAAGTCTGTCGCCACCGCCGTAAAGGGAATTTCAAGATTTTCAATATCGATGTCTTCTAGCATCTCGGCCAACATCGAAAAAATTTTGTCACCGCGAATAGCGCCATTGCTAATGAAACTAAAATCGACCAAGCGTAATAAATCGATATAACTGAGTGATTTTGCCCAAGCATAGAATGCGTCTAATTTGCCTGCACAGTAAAAGCCACCAACAATGGCGCCCATAGAGCAACCCGATACCGAAATAATTTGATAGCCTCTGGCCTCGATCTCTTCAATAACGCCAATATGAGCCATGCCCCGAGCGCCACCGCTACCGAGAACTAATGCGACTGTTTCAGCCAAAGCAACTTCTCCTTATTCAATATTTGATATTAAACTATTGGTAACTATTTCAGCGGGTTTCAAAACGATCCATGATTGGGTATTTATTCCACAAAACGGCGTAAATACGCTCCCTGTAGCCTTAGTTCGGCTCCCTGCCTCGCATATTTGCTCCACAAACACCCAACAATGGATCTGATCCTGCCTTAATTTGAACGATCTGAATAGTTACAACTATATAAAGCTTAATGCTGACGTGGCCATAACATGAAACGTAGCTGAGGCTTTAACTTATCCCCAGCAGGTAACGTTAATGCGCCATGACCAAATACTTGAATTTCAAAATCTTCATAAATCGCAGCGCGTAGCTGATGTGCTAAACGATTTGAACAAGCAAAATTATCCGCCATATTATTCGCTTGATAACAATGAACGACCAAATAGAGTCGACGCTTAATACTGGCATCTAAATTCTTTAACGTATCAATTAATACAGAAGATTTTTGATCATCGATACGGCCATCAACTGCAACCATACCTTCAAGCCAGCCTGATTCTTGTTGCAAAGCATTAATAAGCTCTTGGCGCTCTACTTCTTGTTCGGTGACTGCATCACGGGTAGTGATTTCATCTAAATTAAAATACAGCTTCTGTTTACTGCGCTGCACGGCATACAAAACAAATATTCGATTAATTTTACCCGGTACCATTGCAACAACATATGCTTGGTTAGCATCACGACCATAGAGTTTGGCGTTTTTAAATATTTTATTCGCCCAAAAATTACTGCTACCACAATCTAACCCAGAACAACGGTACAATACTTGAGCGTCTTTCCATTGTGATAAAAAGTGCTCTAGTATTTGTTCAACTTCATGATTCACCGACAACTGCCAGAATTGACGTTTCACATCGCCATCGATGATGCGTTCGATCTCTCCGGATGTTTTTGCTTGTTTACGCTTTAATTCTGAGAGCACCAAACGATACTCTGAATTTTTAGTTTGGCTCTCTTCTACCAGTTCTGCACGAGGAAAGTCGACCCATTCTCCATCCTCTACAGCGGCCGCATGAACCGTTGAGTTGCCAACAAATATTAATGAAAAGAAGGAAATAGAAAGCACCGATAACCAAGATTTTAATTTCATCGCTTGCTTATGGGAACTGATAACTGATAATTGCATCTTATAAACTCTGCAGATAACATTTTAATAAAATTAATCAAATTGAGGTTACCATGGCTGAACCTAAATGCCCTAATTGTGCCATTGAAGGCATCGAACATTTCAAGTCTAAAGACAGCCTAGAGCGTGCTAAGAATGGTACCCCATGGTTTATCTTAGTCTATTGTGACGAATGTGGTCATGTTCACCAAACACTCACTAAGCATGTTTTCACCACATCGACCTCGTCGCCCTTTATAATGCCCAATTTAAAATAGACGACCGACTGAATGATGCTTAGCCCTCTTTCACCTTTTTATACCTCTCACTGCATTCAATGTCGTTTGCCAGAAACTCATTGTATATGTAATAAGATCAAGCAGGTCGATCTACCTTTTAAGATCATGTTGTGCTGTCATAGCAAAGAGTGGCAGCGCAATGACAATACTGGCCAATGGGCGTTATTAAGCAGTGAAAATATTGCTCGAATAAAATGGCACCGTAAAGCCGAATTAATCTACCCAGCGATATCCATTGAGGCACTGACAAGAGAAGATGGGCATTATTTATTATTCCCATCCGATGACGCCGTCGATATACAGCCGTTGTTTCAACATACGGATTCGTCAACAATTCAGCCCGCAGCTCATCAAGCTGTTCAACAAATCAGCACGTTGTGGGTGATTGATGGAACCTGGCAAGAAGCACAAAAAATGCTGCGTCAAAGTCCTTGGCTGAAAGCCATGCCAAAAGTAAAGATTCAAGCACCTGCAGGACAAACACTGGTAAGTCAGTTTCAGCTCCGTCGTAATCAACAAGGCCTATGTACGATGGAAGCCATCGCCGCGGCGGTAGCATGTCGCTCAGAATTAGCCGCCAAAGGCCTGCAGCAGAATTTTAACATGTGTCAAAATTCACTACTCGATTTGTTGCGTTAACAGCCTCCTGCTATCATGGCTTTCGTTTTATTTTGAGACAACAATTTTGAAATTTCATATGCTCGCTCAACGTTCAAAAAAGCCAGGTTCTTTAATAGCACTCTGCTTGGCGCCTATCCTTATTAGCTTAAGCGCTTGCCAATTCAATCCATTAAAAACGGCGCCTGTCGTTCCGGTTACACTCTACAGCCAAGCACAGCAAGACTTGGCGCAACTGCAAGCAGAAACCCTCTTCCAGCAGTATTACCAATATCAGATAGATTCTAGCCCAGTACTGCGCAGCACATTGGCGATGCCAGGACAATTTGAATGGGATGACATTTCGGCACTTGCGCAACAAGAATACATTGATAAAATCCAGTACTTTCGTCAACAGCTGATCGTAGTTGAGCAAGGCGCTCTCAGTGCTGATAACCGCTTATCCTATGAGCTATTGCTACAACACATCGAGCAAGTACTACTTTTCACCCCCTTTGAACATCACAGTTATGCGCTTTCGCAGATGGGCGGCTGGCATACGCGCATTCCCAACATATTGATCAACTACCAACAGATTAATACCATTCAACAAGCGCACGATTACATTGAGCGCATAAAGGGTGTGCGACACTTATTTAGAGATTTGATTAATCGCTTAGAAGAAGCGGAAGCCGCAGGCGTCATGGCCCCAAAATTTGTTTACCCGTATGTTATCGATGCGGCAAGAAACGTCATTAAAGGAGCGCCGTTTAACAATCAAGGGACGAGCCCTATCTGGAAAGACTTTAACAAAAAAATTAGCGGCCTAAACCTATTTGCTAACAGCGATAAGGTGCTGCTTAAAAAAGCCAAAAGAGCGATGAAAAGATCATTACTGCCCGCTTATAAAGACCTTATCAAATTTCTACAGCAACAAGCTTTACGCGCACCTGAACGACAAGCCGCAAAAGACTTACCTCAAGGTGAAGAGTACTACCAACTGTTATTGCAAAGCCATACCACGACCGACCTTAATGCCGAGCAAATTCACCAATTAGGGTTAAAAGAAGTTGCCCGCATTCAAAATAAAATACGCTTATTAATAAAGTCGCTTGGTTATCCTGCTGCAGATGTTGAAAACGTCGATATCAAACAGCTGGATTTAAAAACCTTCTTTACTTGGATGGAAGATAGCGCTGAGCGCTTTGAACAAGATCCACAAGGGGAAAAAGATTTTGTTGCTTACCAGCGAGACAAGGTCGCGGCCATGTCGATGCGCTTACATCAGAGTTTTTCACAGCTGCCTAAAACACCCATCGTTGTGCGCCCAGTGGCTAAGTATCGTCAACAAAGCGCGCCCATCGCATTTTATGAACAACCCGCACTGGATGGCTCGCGCCCTGGATTTTATTACGTAAACCCCGCCCGTCAACACGATTTACCTAAATACAGATTGGCTGCTCTCGCCTATCACGAAGCGTTACCTGGGCATCACATGCAGATTGCTTTAGCCCGTGAAAATCAAAATCTTGCCAGCTTCCGTCGCTTAATGAATTTTACCGCATTCAGTGAAGGCTGGGGTTTATACGCAGAGAAACTCGCAGATGAGATGGGGGGCTATACCTCGAACGAAGAGCGCTATGGTCAGTTAATCATGGAATTATGGCGCGCTGCGCGCTTAGTCATTGATACCGGATTACATTCTAAAGGTTGGAGCAAGGAACAAGCATTAGCCTATCGCCTAGCTAATACGCCTTTCTCTGAACAAGATTCAATTCATGCGATTGAACGATATCTGGTAATGCCAGGGCAAGCGACCAGCTATAAAATTGGTGCTTTAGAAATCGAACGTTTAAGAGCTCGGTCAGAAAAGACCCTTGGCAAGAAATTCTCTCTACCGGAATTTCACCAAGTGATCCTCGGTCAAGGCGCTTTGCCTTTGGATATTTTAGAGCAGCAAGTTGATCAGTGGCTTGAGCGCAAAAGCCGTTAATAGAGACTTAGAAATAACCGATGTAAAACATCGGTTATTAAACGTTTATCATTAAATGATAGGCACAAAAAAGGACTTCAATTGAAGCCCTTTTTTAATGCTGTAGAAACTAGTCTTCAACAGCGCACAAATTAAACTTCACTTCACGCAATACCGGCGTAATGTTAGCAATCGTGACGACCACAGGCTGCTCTAAGCGATAGGTTTTTTCAACATGCTTATGAGTCATGGTTTTAGTATCAAATTTCCATTCTTTATTACGACGAACATCCACCTGACCTTCAATACCACAGCCATCCAAACGCACCGTAAAACCACCGCTGTTCACTTGCACAATTTGGCCATCTCGCTTTAAGCCTTCCTTGCTCACGTTGTTCGCTTCTTTTTCTAAAGTAAACTGACGCTTCAACCATTCAGCTTTTAACCACTGATCAGCCTGCCAAGCAGCCATACGGCTGTTGTTTTGAGCTTTACCCAACTGAGCTAGCACGTCATCAGAGATCACATCCATTTTGCTATCAAACAAATAGGACTTAACTAAGCGATGTACCAACAAGTCATTGTATTTACGAATCGGAGAAGTAAACGTCGTATACGCAGGCAGACCCATGCCAACATGAGGTTTAGCCTCTGTACCGAATTTGCTGCGCTCAAGTTGACGCGCCAAAATCGCCTGTAACGGCAATTCAAACTTATTGTCTTCTGCTTCAGGGTTACCGGCCGCAATAATTTGTTGAATTTCAACAAAGCCTTCAAGCGTGGATATTTTTTCTGGGTTGGCAACCTTCAATTGCTCTTTCACCAACGCACGCGCTTCACCTTGGCGCTCAGAACGTATTCCCGCATGCTGGATAAACAAACCATGTTCTTTTTGCGCTAAAAAATTAGCCACACTGCGATTCACCGCCACCATGCACTCTTCAACTAACTTGTGTGCAATATTACGTTCCGTTGACACGATCTGATCAACTTTACCCTGATCATTTAAATAAGCTTTATATTCAATGCGATCATCTAGTACCAAATTATTCTTGCGACGACTGCCATTCAAAGCCAGCGCACAAAGGTTTAATGCCGTTAATACCGGTTTAATTGTCTCAGTCAATTGTTCATCAGTCGAAGCCGAATCATCCAAGAAAGCCGCAACTTGTGTATAGCTTAATTTGGCCTTTGATTCGATCAAAGCCGCTTCTAAGCGATAGTCAGTAATATCACCTTGCTCAGAAACTGTTAGATGGCAAACCAAAGCCGGTCTAACCTGATTAGGCAATAATGAAAAAGCGCCTTCCGATAACGTACTTGGCAACATAGGAATCATGTTGTCGATGAAATAACTAGAGGTGCTTCTGCGTAAGGCTTCTAAATCCAAATCTGATCCAGGCTTAATCGCACAACTAGGATCCGCAATGGCGACCTGTAAAGACCAACCAGAATCTGTTTTTTGACAAGACAGGGCATCGTCTAAATCACGGCTCATGGCCGAATCGATGGTTATCCAAGTTGCTGCGGTTAAATCCGTGCGTGGCTCAGCAGACGTCGCTTGGTCCATTACTGATAATAAAGCTTGAGCTTCATTTTGGCAGTCTTCCGAAAACTCACCGGCGATGTCCCACTTACGCACCATCATGCTGCTCTCAATTTGACGATCACTGGTCTGACCAATCACTTCAAGAACTTGTGCTTGAACCTTGCCACTCGGATAGGGATGTTGTGAAATCTTACAGTTCACTAAATCGCCATCTTTAGCACTGTTACGCTGAGCAGGGGGGACAAATACCCAACGGTTAAACGTTGGATGGTCAGGAGAAATAAAATGCCCCTTCCCTTTCACTATGTATTGGCCGACAAATTCATCTTGAGTCGATGAAATGAGCTTTTCGATGATGGCCTGACTCTTACCTTCTTTGGTCTCTTCGACTTTAAAGGCAATGACATCCCCAGCTAAGAGTTTATCCATCTCATCTGGATTTAGAAAAAACTGTTGGTTATCGTCAGTATTCACAAAGCCATAACGACCGCCAGTGGCGCGAACCTTACCCTCATGACGAGGAATACTGGAGTGGATTTCTTGCTTTAGCGACTTAAGTTGAGACAGTGCATTGAGATTTAACATTGAAACTTCTTCTACTAACGATATGAAAAGTGGGAGTTTAATGGCTTAGCGCAGACTAAGCCAGAAATAACAAACAGAGGGCAGGAGATAATTGTCTAATAGACCGCTGACTAAGGACTAGACCCTAATACTTCAAACTCGCACCGATACGCCAATATCTACTTTGCCCTGGCGTTGCCTTTACCGCAGCCGCTGTCGCATCATAGGCCCATACACGGCGATTACGCAACTGGCCAAACTCAGCATTGAGCCATACCGAACCACGCCAATGAAAATCAGCCCCTATGCCTAACTTCCAATTACGATACTGCAAACTAACGTCTTCTTTCGTCGTAGCCGTTTTTATTTCTTCTTTCCACACCCCGCCCGTCGGCTTAATCATAAAATAGCTCTGTAAAGCAGTTGATAGACGGTGCTTCACTTTAACCTCAGGAAACCCTAACTCTACCCAAGTCCGTTTCGATGCCTGCCAGCCTACACCCAATACAGGGCGCACATCATAATCACCAAAAGATCGATCTACCGTTAGGCCGTATTGCAGAAAGCCCCCATTGCTCCATAAGCGTCGACCAACAATATTCGCGTTCAGCCCGACATGATCCATTCCGATATTGCCGCCGTCAGTCATCAAACCTGGTTCAAGATCGATTATAAAAAGTGTTTTTCGGCCTCGCTGCTGCTGATAATGAATAGGCATCGACAACCAGATGTATTCTTTTTGAGCGGCTGTAGATCCCCGCCAATCGAACTCTGTTATATCAAGATGGAACTGTGAACTAAAAGCCTCACTACGGCGACTTTTACTTTCTAACGGCAGGGTCAAAGAGTTCTGACTAGAAGAAAACTGTGTTCCTGGCCCAGAATCTAAAGAGCCTAAGCTCTCACTACCGATATAAAAACCCGCTTCCTGTTCTTGCATCGACTGCTGTGCAGCCTGCACACCATGGGTCATGCATAAGGCCGCGCCCAGTATAAAGAGACTAACTGGATGTATTTTGTTCATCTTGCTCATTAAATGTTTCTTGCACACTTGCATAGCTGGCCAACGCACCTGTTTGTTGCTCATTTTTTCGCACCGTATCCAATGCCTCAAAAACCTTTAAGACTTGCTCAAAGCTATCAACTAGATCGGCCGGAGCATTGGTTTCCTTTAATATTTCAGTGTAGCCGCTAACAAACTCATAGGCCTCAGTTTCTTTACGACGTGAATCGGCAGTGCTTGCTTCATCCATTCGCTGCAGAACGTCAACCGCCAACATTAAGCTTTTCGCGCCCTCACTATCACCATCGATGGCTTCATTCATAATAAAATCATTGAGAAAGTGAACTGACTGAGAAACTTGGGAAGTTGGTTTATCTGCTTTTATCCCACCTAAATCTCGGTATTCTCCCTCATTAATAAAACCATCTTGATAGAGACGCTCTGTCAGTGCTGGAATATCGCTGGACTTAACGGTACCGGAAAAATATTCGGCCGAAATCATACTGAGCTTGGCGCCTTTATAAGACAAAGAAACATTATCCCCTGAGCCAGTGCTAGAACCAGAATAAGGTAAAGAATCGACAATACGCTGCTGACTACTAATGGCGCTATCGCCCGCAGGCTTGCCATTAAGCATATTGAGTAAGCCTTGGTAAGACTGAGCTTGATTATTAATGTCCATGAATAAATCCTAACTGAATACGCATGTTCAGTACTCAGCAAGATACAGACCAACAAATACTATTTATTTGTTTTTCAACGACTTACAGAGGAGGCATGGAAAGCTACAGAGGAATTATAAAGATAAAGCGAGTCGATCTGATAAGGATAGAGCTAAGATAACGGTATAAGCGCCATTATCTTGCCGTTTTATAACTTTAAACGGAACCATTAGCGGCAAGTGCTTGCCACTAATGAACAATTCCATTGAGTCAATCAATAGAATCACCTAGACGGACTGGTCAGATTTACTCTTATCTGACTTTTTACTTATACCGACTTCTTCGGGTTGCCGGCTTTTTTACTCTGCTTCGTCAACTTAGTTCGAATACTGTGCATACCAAAATAAATAGAGAACAATACAATCGGCATAGCAATACCCGTCGCAATGTCTTTATTTACTGGCACACCAAACGCTTTCAATGCGTCAAAACCATAACCCATCAGCGACAATGCATAATAACCAATCGCCACCACAGACAAGCCTTCAACCGTTTGCTGTAGGCGTAGCTGCAAATGACTGCGACGATTCATCGAGGTTAATAAATGTTGGTTTTGTGCTTCAATCGACAATTCAACACGGGTTCGCAACAAACTGGTCGTGCGATGAATACGTCGCGACAAATCTTCTAAACGATCACGCACCGACTGACACGTTTTGATACCAGGACTCAATCTGCGTTCTAAGAATTCTTGCAAAGACTGCACACCGTCCATATGAGATTCATGCAATTGGTGCAAGCGATCTCCAACTAAATCGTAATAGGCATTGGTGGCAGAAAATCGAAAGTTGGTATCCGATCGATGCTGCTCAATGTTAGCCGCTAATTGCGAAAGTTCTGATAATAATAAACGCTCGTCATCTTCACTTTGAATATCGGCAATGCGCTGATTCAGTACCGCTAGATCCTCTTCAATTTGCGTAATCGCGGGGTTTAATTCGCGCGCGATAGGCAGGCCTAATAAAGACATTAAACGATAAGTTTCAATCTCAATTAAGCGCTGAACTAAACGACCTTTTTGATAAGGGTTCAGCTTATTACCATGGGCAACCATGCGACCAAAGCCATCACTGTGCAATTTAAAGGCTGTCCAGGCAGCGCCGCGATCAAATGCAACACGTGCACCGTTCCAGCGCTGCCCTTCAAACCACTTGTGCAATTCTTCGTCACTAGGCTCATGTTCAATCAAGGCCATATGCAGTGCAACGACCACATTACCCGGAATAGTCGCAAGCCAATCCTTAGGGATAAAAGATAAAGCATTGGCTGAGAAAGGTTCGACCTTAGGACAAATAAAGGTAAAGTTTGCGAATTCTAAATGACGTTCCCAGCGTAGTTCAAAACCACCAAAATCTAAATACAAACAAGACGAATCTGCTGCCGGGGCCGGCATACTAAAACGCTTGCACAAATCAACAACGTGTTCATACACCGCTTGCTTAGAATCACCAAACATCACTGTAAAATGGGTGATTTGGCAGGCACCTTCAATAATCGGCGAAGGTCGATTATGCAGCTCTTCATATAGAGCAGAGCGCCAAGGATGAACTTGTAAGGTAACGACAGGAGCAGAAATATCCGGAGCAGAGCTATTTTTAATAGACGGCTCTGTTGTAGATGCCTCTTGAGTGGAATCCGTAGAACTTCCTGAGGTAGAAGTATCCGAAGCTTTTGTTTGCAGTGATTCAGAAATCAACCGCTGTCCTGGAATTAACGTAGTCATTCACAACCTTTCCCTTACATAGAGCAGCGCATTTTACACACTTGATGACGAAATGTTGAATTTTCGCGCCTTATTGTAACGTCTTTATAATGCTGATTTGATTTACATCAGCAGCTTAATAAACACGAAGGCCTTAGCCCAAGCTATAAACAGTTAAATAATGTCCACAAAAAAGCCCAGTATGAACTGAGCTTTTTTAGTTTGTCATTTCAATAAAATGAATACAGTACTAGGAAAACTCTTCCATAAAGTCGAGTCCCGCTTGGTGACGAATAGACTGCCTATGATTTGCCCAAAGCTCTTTGATTTTATCTTGATTACATTCTTGGCGATCCACCAAAACCTTAGTCTGTAACTCGCCTTTCTTTAACCCCTTCGCTAGCGGCACTTTGCTGAATACAAACTGGTTAGAAATTAAGTCCATAAACGGACCGGCCTTGCTGGTCGGCATGATAAACGACAGCTGTAAACCTAGCGCTTCGGTTAAATAGTTAATCACTTCTTTCGAACGTGTTTCATCCATCTTAGAGAAGGCTTCATCCACCAAAACCGTACGCAGATGGGTATCACCTTCATTGAAACGGAAGGCCGAAGTAATCGCCGCACTACGAATAATATAGGCCGGAGTTTCTAGCTGACCACCTGAACCGGTACCGTATTGGCTTAATGCAATAGGATCTTTGTTCAATGGCTGCTTATAAATTTCATAAGCACGATAGTTACGATAATCAGAAATACGTTCAAGTTCACGCATCGCTTTCACTTCGTCTTCATCGAGTAACATTGCCATTAACTGGTCACGGACACGCTGAGAGTTTTTGCTTAGCCCACCGTCAAACAACGTCGCGCCATCACCTAAGGTCGGAGACTTAATCACTTCATCAAAGAACTGGAAGTATTCTTTATACTCAGGTACCCACTCCCAATCAAACCAATAACATTCTTGGTCGGCGCCAAATTTATGATGCGCGAGCTCTTTATTTAAATTTTCCAATACACGTTTACCATCATTAATTGACTGATAAATCGAGTGGCACAAGTTGGTCACAAAAGCGTTATTGAAGCTTTCTTTTAAACCGGTTAATTTATCTTGTTTTTCTACCAAGATATTATTACGCAAGCGGTTATGCACACGGTCAACTTCACGCTGTAAACCACAAACATCCTTAAAGAAAGGCACCCCATGTTCTTCACGATAATTGGGGTCATAGACAATCGCATCAATGGTTTGACAGGTTTGATTATGTTCGGCGATATTACGTTCGATTTCATGAACTTTAGAATTCATTTCACTATAGACAGACTTGCGATGATTTTCGATCGAGTCTGCTGGGCTACTTTCCGCTTCGGCATCCGCTTCTTTAAGACGTGCCTCAGAATCAAACTCAGGCCAAACGCTGACAATTTTACGTAAGTTATCTTCTTTGCCATCCGCAATATAGGAAGTTTCTTCTTGTAGATCACTGAGCTTTTTACACAAACGCTCACTGTCTTTTAACTGCTGTTCTATTCGCCCAGTGGCACCATCCAATAATTGAATTTGCTGATCAAGCTCATCACCCTTGCTCTTTAAGATAACAAATTCTTCTTCTAGAACAGAGAAATCAGATAGATCAACTTTCTCGAGTGCAACTTCAGCTTGCTGAATTTGGTAATGTGTTTCTAAAATATCTTTAATTGAGTTAGCAAAAACGACATGACGTAAGTTGTTTACCGCGAACAAGATGTCTTGTACTTGCTTAGTATTTATTTGTGCGTCATTTGCTTGATCAATTAGGCTGCCTAATTCAGATTGCTTCGCGGCTAATGCACGTTCACGAGCACCTTGACCAAACACCAACTCTGCGTCATTCAAATCACAACGATAAATAGAATAAGAACCGCTACCCAGCCCTTCCTTCGTCACACCACGGCGAGTTTGACGCAACGCGGTAACATCGCGAACTTGCTCTACCGAACCATAACTCGCTTGCAGATAATGACGGGCCGTCGCATGTTCAAACGACATAACACTCATAATAGAGTGATCGGATAACTTCATACGATCACAATCTTTTTTCGCTTTACTGCCCTGAACTACTCGAGCGCGACTGCCACCCTGAATTGAACGTACGATTCGCGCCGCTTCTGCTTCAAATTCTGATTCCACAATAATACTAAAGCGCGCACCGCCAATATACCCTTCAATCGCGTTCTGCCAATCAGGATCGGTAATTTCAACGTAATCGGCCAATACACATGGCTCAGCTTGCGGGCATTCACGACGAATCGTCTCTAGTGCAATACGCACAAAGTGAGGATAATTAAGCTCACGCGCTTCCAAGCTATCAATATCATTTTGCTTTTGTGCAATCTGACGCTGAACTTGCTGTAATTTTTGTTCACGACGATCCACCAGCTTAGCCAATTGATCTCGTAAAGGAATACCTGAGCTTTCAAGTTCACCACTATACCAACGCTCACGCCATTGATTCATCAACTGTTGATTTTGCTGAGCCGTTTCTAAATGGGCTTCTAGCGGACTAAGATCAACCCAGTCTTTGCCCAACAAGGTAGGAAAATCAACAGCACCCTCTCCGGCAATGGCCGCAACATTCTTAGCCATTTCAATCAACTTGCGCTGACCTAACGACGGCAGATCAATTGAGATCGTCGACTTCTGTAATGATTTATAAAGAGACTCGGTTGCCTGCAAAGAAAACTGAGAGGCTTTATCTTGCTCTAATAACAACATTGCTTGCTGCTGCAGCTGTGCTTTACCTGATTCTACTTTTTGCTCGCACTGATCTTTATCTTGTAACGCATCGATCCCTAAACGTTGAGCTTCCATGGCAATAAGCTGCTCACGTAGCTGACTGCGTCTTTCTTGAGACTGCTCGCGTTCTTGTTCGGCACTGGTTAAATCATCACGGAAATTCTGTTGTTTTTCTTTCGCTTTTAAATAGACCTGCTGGTCATTTAAATAACGACTCTTGGCCGCTGTATATTCTAGGACATTGTAATCAATCCACTGATCAATATACGTTTTAGCCGTAAGCTTGGTTGAACTTAAAACATTAATCGTTTCTTGCAAGCGCTTCGCATCAGACTCCATTGAATAAATGGTTTTCATTAAGTCCGATACCGAGCGAATCGCATCACCTAAGTCTTTCTTTTCTAAAATTTCATTGGCGACAAAACCATTAATACTTTTAACCGGTTTGTAAGCCATAAAGCGAGAGAATGTACGCGCTGCGTTCATCGCCTCGCGTTCAGAAACCGCATCATGACGGCCACGTAAAGCCCCATATAAGCGACGAAGGTATTGCTTTTTAGTATCGTATTTCTCGATATTATTAGCATCCATCCGACTTTTAAAATGATTATTTATTTTATCTAATCCAATAACCTGACGCTTACCTTCAGAGTCTTCTTGCAGGAAATCTGAGAGCGTTAGCTGCTCACCAGCAATTATATAAAACTGTAAATCATTCTGACGCGCTGTCGTTTGACTGCCTGATTTTTCCATCGACGCACTAATGCCAAGCACCGCCGTAAATGCCTCACCAGACTCACCTTCCGTCGGATGGTAAATAGCGGCAAGATAACCGACCGCGCCATTGGGGCGAGCATAACTACCGTCATCACAACCCAATACATAAGACGCCAAGGTACGTACGTTTTTACCCCGACCACGTTGAGTCGCTTCGTCTTGACCTGGGTTGTAATGAAACAAGTTATCGTGAGCGGCAGTCATTACCGTTTGAATCGCGTCGGCTGCGGTGGTTTTACCCGAGCCGTTACCGCCGGACAATAAATTAATGGGTCCAAAATCAAATTCTAAGGCGGGAATATTGCCCCAGTTTACGTATACAAATTTCTTTAAAAACACAATTTATTCCTTATTCCGAAAACAAGCTGGTTGTTTTAATTTCAGACGGGTCTTCAGGCTCACTTTCGACCTTGCTCTCAGCTTGCGCTTCTTCTGCTATCTCTTCGTTTTCCGCTTGAACTTCTTCTGTCGGCGTGACGCTTTCGGCAACTGTACTTTCTGTTTCTGAATCCGCTCTGTCATCACTAACCACAAGATCATCTGAAGTATCATCTGAAGAGTCTTCGGTAACGACTTTCTCATTTTCCATCAAGTCGGCTAATACTTGCTCGCTTACATAACTCATGATCATCGGGCGGATACGCATCCACATATCACCATCGTCTAAGCGATCTTCATTCGCTATCTGAATTAAGCGCAATTGCTTTAAGCGACGGAAGAGCTGCTTACGCTCCGTCATATTTTCTGGCAGCGTACGCTTTAATAAATTCTTAATCGCAATACTTAATGACTCTAGCGAGACCATTACACAGCCTTGCTCATCGACCTGGCCTTCACGTAACGCTTTATCGTACTGAGCACGCAATACCAAAATCAGAGCAACTTCATTTTGGTTCAAGCGCATGCGTAAACCTGGGCTTTGGATAGCGTTTGGCTCATCCTGTACCCCAGGAATTTCAGAACCGGGTGGGTATAAACGAATAAACTGAAAACGTTTATCGTGCTGAACTCGAACACCAATTAATTCAAGGTAATCAGCTACAATTTCTTCTAAACGTAAATAACGATCGTATAATTGCTGTTCGACCTGACTTTCATCACGACAGATCACACCATAATCTAATAAACGGATTAACAACTCAGACAGCTCACGGCGATCTAAGCCTTGTTTCTCTAATTTTTGCTCAATAAAATGCAGCATTATTTTTCTCTCTTCTATTGAGTACTATGGCTGAACACTAGCTTCGCTTGGACGGCTACTATGAATAATTTCCACAGTAAAGTGGTCTTTTTGACTAAAATATTGTGGCGCGACTGAGGCATTTTTCAAATCGTCTTTATCGGTATTTTGATAAGTCATTACAAACTCAAAATCAGATGACAAGCTGCTGGTCGACGCTAGACCAATCGCATTGGCTACCGCTAAGAAATCTTTAGCGCTAACAATGGGCAGGTCTTTGGTTGAAATTACACCGCCTGCCATCAAATGCTTCTGCATGTATGATCGTAAAGAATTATTATTAATGAAGAAGGCTTGATCTAATACTTGCTGCACATAAATATCTTTACGCGCGTCCATATCAAACGCTTCATTACCTTCATCCAAATCGGCTTCAATAATACGGCGCTTACGCGGAGGAGCTAAACGAACTTGCGCCGGATCCACTAACGCTACCTCAGGTACACTCATTAATTGACCTGCAGCCAATAATTGTGCATTTTGAGCCTCGGGGGTTAATTCAGATAATTGCTTACACACACTCAATACATCATTGTGCTGCTGTGACGCGAGATAACTCATTTGGCGAATAATAATATCCGCTCGTTTAGTGAATCCTTGCAGAGCTTTACGCAAAGCAGGCAACATCACATCACTGGCATTTCGAATACGCTGATCGATACCATCAAGAATGGTCCATAAAACAGACGTTCCGGGCTGTATTAGTTCGGGTAATAACTCACGTAAACGCCCTTCGGCTTTCGCTTTATACGATTTGTTCTTATTACGTACTTGCTCTAGTAATTCGCTGATGCGATCGCGATGTTTTTCAACATTATCGGCTGATAGTCGTACCGCTAAATCAGGTTGAAAGCGCTTTTCCATGAAGTCAAAAAATTCTTCACTCGCCCGCTGAACCAGCATTTGATCATCCATTTCTCGCACTAAATCACGCTTACGTTCTTCTAGCTCTGATATGACATCGGTGAAGTCACTAATAATGCGCTCAGAGTATTCAAAAGCATCCAGCAAGTCGTAGACTTCTCCACGCTCTAAAAAAGCTTCTAATGAATTACGGGTATTTCGAGTATTTCGATGACGAGTACGCGCAGAAGCACGGCTTTCTGAAATAAAAGGGTCAACAAACTGGCGACCGTAGCGGCTAAAAGCAAAGGTGCTTTGTAGTGTCGCTTCATCGACCTGCTTTTCCATCCAGCCAAATTCTAATAATTGATTCAGCACCCAGCCGGCTTGTTCACGGCTATTACGAAAACGGCTGTCTTTAACACTGTCTTTATTAGTGCCGTCTTTACCTGACGCCTTTAAATCATCGCCATCATCACCATCGGCGAGTATAGGAGCTCTCACGAGGGCTTCTTGGAAGATTTCAATCACTACGTCGCGTTGTAATGCCTGACCATAGTCAGCACTGCTACTGCTATATAAGCGCTGGTAGAGCTCTTTTAGACACTCCAATACCTGAGCGCGATATTTGCTCGTTAAAGGGCGGAAAAACTGCCCCCGTTCCTGATCAAAAAACATACACGTCATATTGCCAGTTAAATTCGAATCACCTAGGTTAATCAATGCAGAAGCTCAAGGCTAGTATTGCTTTAAGGGGATTGGATATTTATCACATATAAGCGCTCTAAAACGCGATTGAACAAATAAAGGAAAGCGGTACTTACCGTCAATTTGTACAAAATTTAGTCATACTGACACAGAATTGGCATATTGGGTTATATATTCAGAATTTTAGGGTTATTCCTTCTTTCAGGTCTGTCTAACTTTCATACAGCTCATGTCACGTTGAATAATGCCGGTAATCATCAATCTAGCTGCCAGCGGACTAAAATTATCGATGCCCGTTCCTATTAACGCTAAATAGCGTTTTTAGCGATTAATTCATTTGCACTTTACTAGCCGAGCCTCTCGCTTCTTTTCATAGTTAGCCAAGGCCTTACGCATTTTCACTAAACTTTGTCGCTGTGTACGTTTTCTAAAGGCAAGATCTTCCTTAGCTCGTGCTGTTTTACAAGCCTGTTTCCTTTTCTTAGCCAGTGCCAGCCGTTTCTCTCGTTTTTTATTTTTCTTGGCTCGGGCTTTATCTTCCTTTGCTCTTGTTTTTTCACGCTTTAGGCGATCTTGTTTAAATTCTTTAGCGATACTTTCAAGGTCTTTGATACTTTTAGTATTATCGGTCGTCGGTGGAAGGGTATTTTTAGCTGTTTGAGCATAGCCGGATGACTTGTATTCTTTCGTTGGACTATCAGAAAACTGGGGGCGCCCGTTGGAATCGACCCATTGATAAATTTCAGCCAAGCTCTGGGTACTATGAATGAGTATGAAACTTGTGACTAACAGTAAAAATTTAGAAAATTTGAATAACATAAATCCCTCTTATCTGGCTCGCCGTCATGGCCTAAAGCCATCATCCCGATGACCCCATGCAGTTATGCATTAGATAATAACCAATCCTCAGGATTGATCACTCGTTCTTTCTTCGTATTTATCACGTGGTAAAAGTCCGTTAGGATGCAAACACTTTTATTGATTATATTAATAGTATACAGGGAGCGTAGATATGCTCAAAAAATACTCAGACTGGATTGCAGTTATAGCCGTACTCGGCATGTCGCCATTAGTCATTGCGACAGCAGATCGATTACTCGCACTTTAATTGCATATTTTACCCCCCCATCTTTGCAAGGAAGCAAAATGCCATTCGCGATTAAAATCACGACCATCGTTAATAAAACCAAACTCGACTCATACTTAGTTGAGGTAACGGAAAAAGAAGTCATTACTAGCCCAAAGCTAATTAGAGCGGCTATATTTTGGCGGGAAGTAGATTGTAAGCCTCATATAAAAAACTTCAGAAATATATCTCAACAAGGCATTGCGATGGCTATTGAAGTTACTTCTAATACTGAAACTGACCTCGGTCGAATTTCATCCTCTCTCTTAATTTAACAGTGTTAATAGTGAAACTGATCTAGTTGAAAAAGGCACCCAGCTGTTTTTGCATCGCTTCATTTAAATGGCAAGTGACGAACTTACCATTTTTTTCAACCGTTACTAGGCCTGCATCGACTAGCTCTTTCACATGATGCGAGATCGTTGGTGCGCCCACACTCAACTTACCAATTAAATCAGCAATACCGCAGCCAGCCTCTGGCGCAGCAATACCTGACTGTCGATGTGAAAGTACCTCTAAATAAATTTGTAGCCGATTAGGATTAGACAACGCCTTAAATACACGACTTAGTTTCTTAACATCCAACTCTTCTCTTTCAACAACCACGTTCAATACTCTCAATTCAGTAGATCGCAGCAGTTTACCCAGTTTTTTCTATATTTAATAGTTTGACAACTATCGAACTGTATCTTAGGATCTACTCACTTCGATAACTATCAAATTGTCACATTATAAAAATAGGAAGTCAGATGAATCGTTTAACAGGAAAAACAGCGCTTATCACAGGAGCCTCCAGCGGCATTGGGGAGACGATGGCCCGCCAATTAGCGGCGCTCAATTGCCCTCTAATCTTAGTAGCACGCCGAACTAATCGCTTAGAAAAACTTAAATCCGAGTTAGAGCAAAAACACGGTATTCAGGTAATGACCATCAGTATTGATTTATCCGCTGCCGGTTCTGCGCAAGCACTTTACGATCAATGCCAAGAAAAAGACCTTCAAGTCGACATACTGATTAATAATGCTGGTTTTGCTAAACATGGTTTCATGCTGGATATACCGCTGGCCGTTCATCAAGAAATGATCCAGCTCATGGTAACGACACTCACCGAGTTAAGTTATCTATTTGGTCAAGACATGAAGCAGCGCCAAACGGGTTATATCCTGCTGGTTTCCTCTTTATTAGGCTTTTTACCCGGCCCTCAATTTGCAACCTATTCAGCGATTAAAGCCTATGCATTAAACCTAGCGGATTCTTTGGTTAGGGAATTTAAACCACAAGGCATTCACATCACTGCGCTATGTCCAGGTGGCACAGCCACAGAATTTATGGAAGTATCAGGACAGAAAATTGAAGGTATCCGCAGTTTAGCCATCATGTCCAGTGAAAGTGTGGCTCGCTCCGGTTTAAAAGCACTAGCTAAAGGCAAGGGTAATGTGGTTCCAGGGTTACTCTATAAACTCTCTGTTTTTGGCCTACGTTTTGTGCCGCGTAATCTACAAGCCGTATTTGGGGAGCTAGCAACAAAATGAAAATATTAATCGTTGGGGCTGGTGCGGTCGGTCTGGTATATGGACACCATTTTGTTGATGCCGGACATCAAGTAACTTTTTTAGTTAAAGAAAAGTACCAACAAGCACTCGAAAGTGATAAGCAAGAAGGTATTGTTCTTTACCACCTCAATAAAGACAAACGTTTACAACAGCCCTTACGGTTGACAAAATTTTCTACTATAACTCAATGGGATGATGCAGATGACTTTGATCTCATTGCCCTCAGCATTTCATCGAGTGCACTTCGCCAACTGCCTTTATCCCTGATAAAAGAAAAGCTTGATAATTCGAATAAACACGCTAATTTATTGATGCTGCAACCTAGCGAAGAAGATTTAAAACACCTGACTCAAGTGATCGCTAAAGAACGCATTTTACAAGGTATGATTACACTCATTAGCTATCAAACCGATAATATCAATAAGGGTATCAATCCTGCTGGTACCGCCTATTATTTACCCCCCTTGCCTATGCCCATTTCCGCTAGCCACTTGTTACCGCAAGAGGTCAGTCTCAAAGAAGTAGTGACTCTGTTCAATCAATCTGGAATTAAAGCAAAGGCAGTCAACAGCGCATTGGATGAATCCCGGTTATTATCGGCTTTCTTCATGACATTTTTGTGTGCGCTTGAGGCTGCTAACTGGCAGTTCGATCGCCTTAGAAAATCTGAGCAACTACTGCAACAACTCAGTGCTGCTCAAAGAGATCTGTTGCCACAGAAGATCATGGCAGATGGCCTTTTCGCGGATTTCAAAAAAAGTATATTAAAATCGTTACTCAAACCTTGGCTTTATAAAACACTAATAAGAATATCGCCTGCTTTCATTCCACTGCCATTAGAGGCTTATCTTAAAAAGCATTTTCTTAAAGTACGCCCACAAACATTAATGTATATGCAGGATTATCAAAATGCCTATCCATCTGCGGCCGTGGCGGAATTAGTCGGCTTAATCAATAAAGAATCCGCCTCCTCTTAACGAGGAGCGATTATTTTAAGATTAGTCTTCATAATCAGGTTCTACTCCTTCCAATCTCGCTTGCGCCGTCGGTAATTTAATACTAAAGCGCACCCCTGATATATCCAACGCATTAAAAATCACATTATGCGTTTTATTGCCGCCACGCTTCGGCTGTACATCAATACTCCAACAAGGAGGCAGTAATGGCGCCTCCAAGTTATTTGCTTGAACAAAACTTTCGCTCTTTTTGTAGCCATCTTCATTGTGATAACGGACTGTAGAAATCATCTTTTGAGACGATATTTCAATCGATTCTATCGCCGAAGAATACTGCCAGCGTTGCGAACTCTCCATTTTACGACTATCAATATCAGACGTATGTATTTCAGTATCATTACAATCAGGCGTATCAATATCAGCACTATTACATTCAATAAAAGGGCGAAACTCTGGCTCTGGCACAATCACGCTGACAATTTGAGTATCGACATCTCCATTCTTTAAGCTTATTCGAATAGAATAACTATCCGCTTGGTTATTAATATTCTTCAGTACTAACTGCCCTTCATACCCTTTAACTATTTCATTAACAAAAAATAATCCTAAACCTTTACCATGGTGCTCTCGGGTCCTGCGCGTTGAATAACCCAATTGAAACAGCTTACCTTTATGCTCATCCAATATTTGAGGACCCCGATTATAGATCTGGAATTCGATATAACTGGCCATTGAATTAGCCAGCGCTTGAGTTGAGCCTTCGACAACGGATAACAGTATACGATCAGTTTTCTGTTTAAAGCGGGTCTTACGTGAAAAATGCTGCGCATTTTTCAACAGGTTTTCCAATACCAAGCGCACATGATTTGAATTACCTAATAACGCTTGTTTAGAAGCGACACGTATATTGAACTGATCATCTTGGAAAGACCAAGGCACAGGCAACTCAATAGCATTCACAGATTCCTGATCAATAGCGTCAGGTTCGTGTACTAGGTGAGTTAACGTCGAAGCGACGGCTTCTAAACTGGAAAAGTCTACTTTTATGATGGACGCTGAGAGATCGCTATCGTCCTTCTCTAACATCATCTGATAATACTGCTCTTCCGCATTAATAAGAAAGTTAGCGATATGCAGAGCGATATTATCGGCCGTAGAAAGATCTAATAAATCCCATAAATAACGCATAGCCTCTAAGGCCTTATTAGCTTCAGCCGAGTGACTAGCGCCTTCCTGCTTTAGCAAATCCGTTAATAAAGAAGTGACTATGTCATAACTAATAACCCCATTATGACGGACTTCTGCCGCAATGCCTTTGAAGTGTAAAAATTTTTCATCGTATTCTATATGTTCTAATAACTTATCACTGATGAATAATTTTAATTTGTCAGCATGACCAGAATACGTATGAGCCTTATTTTGTAGGTATTTTTTACTTTCCCAGACATCCTTAACCTCTTGCTTTAACTTATCTGTATTTTTCTTAATCTGTTTTTTTTGACGATAAAATCGTTGTAAATCAAAAAACAATAACAAGAAAAATATCACTAGCATGGATAGTGAGAATTCCTGTTGAGATAACAAGGGGTAGCTAATTATTAACGTATTCAAAACCTCGAATTCGGCATTAATAACTAACACGAATAAATAAGTTATTAATAAGACTGAGGCAACGGCACTGAGCACTGGAAAGTTCTGCTGCGTCTTAACTGTTTTTTTCATCATCATTCCTTAATCCAGCAATAAGCGCCATCATCACCAAATGTTGTAATGCCCTTCCCTGACTTACACAATTCAATAAAACTACTTCCATTTTTAGCTTCTGCTGCTTGCTCTATCGACTGGCGTAAGGTGCGAATATGCTGCCGATAATTAGCCGCTGAAAACCGCTCTGGATCTGCATCCAGTTTTTCAACAATCTGTAAGGTGGTTAATGGACTCGGTGAAGCTTCCACTAGATATCGCAAGATCTTCCTAGGTGTTGGCGGTAAAGGCCGACGAGCGTTGGCGGGATTCATTAAGCGTTCTCCATACCAGTAAACATTCCACGTTTTAGTATCGATGGTTAGATTACCACTCTCTAGAATATTCGCTGCTGAAGCTGCACTGCCGTTACCGTTCGCTTGTTGGGCATTTTTTAGTGCCTTGCGAATTCGCCAACATAAAACCGCTTCAATATTCTGTTGATGCTTAGCGATAAAATCTTGCGCACCTGTTTCTTCAAATGCTTGCTGCTCAATACCCGTACCGCTGTGTTCCGATAAATAGATCACCGGTAGCTGCGGCCATTTTTTATGCAATGCACGAGAAACTGAAAAACCGGCCTGATCATTACCGTTCATGTTGGCGTCTAAAATGGCAATATCAGGAGCCTGTTGAGTTTGGGCAATATGCTGACGAGCAGCCTCGGCAAATTTAAAAACCTGAACTTGGTTTCCTTTCTCACCCCTAGTGTCATCTAGATCCGCTTGCTCTAACACAGACTTGAACTTAGTGACCCAATGCAACTGATCTTCCACCCACATAATATTCGCCATCAAACAATGCCCAACATTCTTTATTTACGTTTAAGACTGTACCAAGACTATCTACCAAAACTCTATCGCAAGCGATAGAAACAATTTTTGTAACTATTCACTTATATCAATAATCCATAGGATCAAACTATATAAGCAAGCCCGTTGAAAAACTCACGAATTCCTCACAAAGCGAGCCAATACTAATTTCATCGCTGCTCTACACCACATCCTGTGTGTAGAGCAGGCACTTACAGTACCGTCACAATGACATCATTACGAGGTGATCTATGAACGACTTCAGCAGCTTAATTAACCTATGGTCAGATAGTACGGCAATATCTAGTTTAGTCTGGCTAACCCTAATCATCACATTATTGTACCTAGGAAGAGCACAAGCGCACCAATTGATCTTCTCTAGTTTCCGTATGCTACATACGAGCCTACGCTTATGGGCACGCAGTATTAGCCAGCTCATTGATCGCTTAAAACAACGTAACAAAGAAGTTCTGTTAGCGGCAGGAGAAACCGAAGTACGAACCCAAATAGAACGCGAATTTAACCGCATCAGTGCTATTGTTCAACGTGATTTAAGCCAATACCCAGCACTTCATCGTGAAATTAAAACCGCCATTGAAGCCGTCGAAACTGATTATCAAAACTGCGTTGAATCAGCGCCTCTGCCGCCCGCTTGGGGAGACGTCGTCACAACCATCACTGCACTGCCGAGTAACGGTGACCCTACCGTGAATAAAATACTCGAGAACATTAAGCAATCCATCGATGACGCACACTCTCAAAGCCTAAGTGCCTATCAAAAGGCAGGCCGTAATCGTCACCGGATATTAGCTAAGATGCAGCCTGACTGGCGTCAGCTCGATAATAAAATGGACTTAGTAAAAGGCAAGGTAGATTCATTAGAAGAGCGCGGTCAAATAATTGATCAGCAAATGAAAGAATACCAAAGCATCCGCACCGGTGAAGATAAAGCAGCCAATATCTTAGCGACGTCATCACTCACTCAATTCTTTATTGCCGGCTTAGTACTGACCATTGCGGCGCTAGGCGGGCTCATTAACTTCCAGCTTATCGCCATGCCTATGTCTGAAATGGTCGGCGGTACGAGCTATATAGGCAGTGTGAAAACGTCTGATATTGCGGCACTGGTAATTATCCTTATTGAAATAGCCATGGGCCTTTTCTTATTGGAGTCTCTGCGCATCACTCATCTATTCCCTATGATCGGCAGTATGGACGATAAAATGCGCCATCGCATGATGATCATCAGCTTCTCAATATTATTCATCCTTGCCGGTATAGAAGCTTCCTTGGCTTATATGCGTGATTTGTTAGCGATGGACCACGAAGCGCTTCAGCAATCTCTGTTAGCGGCTAATACAAACGATACGCTAGTCGCAGCAGAAGGCAGCAGCGCTCAATTCCGCTGGATTCCATCAGTAGGCCAGATGATCATGGGCTTTATTTTACCTTTCGCGCTGGCGTTTATAGCAATTCCTCTCGAGTCTTTTATCCACTCGTTACGCACGGTACTGGGCTTATTCGCCATCGCGATCTTACGCACCCTGCATTTAGTTTTACGCAGCAACGCAAGCCTAGTCACTCAGGTGAGCAAGGTTATTATCAGCCTATACGATCTGGTTATCATGGTGCCTTTGAGTGCAGAAAATGGATTGACAAACAGGTCCCTTAACAAGGGTAAAAAAGATGAGTCTATTAACACTACCCGTATTGGAGAAAAATCATGAAATCACTCTTTATTAAAAAGCTATTAACGAGAATACCGTTAATTACAAAGCGACTAAATAGCAGAGTATTTATCAGAGCCGTCATCGCTACATTATGCATCAGTAGTTTGGCGCTAGCCGGCTGCAGTGATCAAAAACCGGCGAGTAAATCGGTGTATTTATTACTCGATACATCAGGTACCTATACCCAAGAACTGGCTAAAGCCCAAAGTATTATGAATTACCTACTGGCAACTTTAGACAGTGGGGATTCTATTGCCATTGCCCGCATCGACAGTGGCAGCTTTAATGAAAAAGATATCATCGCGAAAACAACGTTTGATAGCCGCCCGAGTACCACCAACAATCAAAAGCGAGTATTTAAACAAAAAGTTGATACCTTCGTCGCCAATTTAGAAAAAGGCAGCTTTAGAACAGATATCACCGGCGGTATTTTACAAGCCGCCGACTTCGTTAACGAAACTCAAGCAGGAGAGAAATACGTATTGATATTTTCCGACTTAGAAGAAGAGTTGCAAAAAGGCCATATCCGCGATTTCCCTATCGATATGCAAGGCATCCAAGTTGTGGCATTAAACGTCACCAAACTACGCAGCGATAATATCGACCCTAGGGAGTTTAAAAACCGTTTAAACCATTGGCAAGAACGTGTCGAAAATGGCGGTGGTAGCTGGCGGGTAGTGAATGACTTAGAAAGGCTGGATCGTATGTTTGTGCAGAATTAAAAAACGTAGATCCATGCAGCGCCAAATAACAGACTGGTATTTTGGCGTACCAAGGGGCTATCTTCAAAACTAGCCCCACTAATATTGGCATAACGAATAAAACCTGCCAGCATGTATTCAGCAAACAGTATCGAGGCATTGTAACTCGCCGTTAGCCCTCCATAACCTGCGCTACCGTCATACTTCTCACGTTCTGAATTTTCAAATTTGGCATCAACACCGTAGATATAGTCGTGCATGTGGCGGCTAGCCGAACGTAAACCTAGCGATAACTGAGAGCGAACAAGACGATCGTCATACTGATACTCTTGGCGCCAAAATAACCTGGGATTAAAGGAATAACCTCGATAGGTCGCTTGGGTGAAATCAGTGCTGATAGCACCACGAATAGGCATTGAAAGATAAACAGAATCACCACTTAAGCGATCTCCGCTAAAATGATATTGCAAGGCAGGCCCCATTTCACCGATAAAATCGAGATCATCCATATTCTCTCTCGCACTGCTTTTTTCATTATCGACCGGCACAGCGCCGCTTAAGCTGATTTCTACACTCCACCTACCCAGTTGAAAGAGCTTTTGCTGGATAAAATTGCGATCAATATTCAGGGTTTCACTTTGATAGCGAATATAGGGAACGGGTAATAGGTAGACTTCAGACTCATCACTACCCAGATAATGTGGAACGTTAACGACCGTTAGTCCAAGACCTGTTTCTAGCTCAGCATGGCTGATCCCAGCCAAAAATAGCAAACATACTAGGGATATCGTCTTCATGCTGGCGCCCGGTATTGTCATACGAAGCGAATAGCTTATCATACAGAGATACCTAATACGGATATTAACAGACTTGAAATGGATGCTCAGCTACAGCCTATGACAATTAAGACACAACCTAAACTCGCCACCGAATACCCTGCCCTAGATGAACTGAAAGATACTCAAGAAACCATCGAATTCCTTAAGACCAAGATGGAAGAGGCTTATTCACCGAATGCGCTTCGACGCGATGCTCATCCCAAGCATCATGGAATAATAAAAGCTGAGTTTATTATTGAAGAAGACCTAGCAGAAGAATTACAAGTCGGTATTTTTAAACAAGGTTTAAGCCGTCCTAATCGCAGTTTTCCTGCTTGGATTCGTTTTTCTAATGCCTCCAATAGAGTTCATCACGATAAAAATAAGGATATGATTGGCTTTGCGATAAAGCTGATGGGCGTTGCAGGCGACAAAATTCTTAACATAGACAATCTACCAGACACAGAGGGGGAACCTTATTTCACTGATGTATTAACCAATGACAGTAGTTTTGAAGAAGAACTCTATACGCAAGATTTTGTATTTATGTCTCACCCTGTTTTTTTAGTGCCGCACATTAAAGACTTTAAAAAACTCATTACCGCCGCTTTTGGCAATAACAGCATTATAAAATTTTTCTTTAATCCATTCGATAGCCACTTACGCACGCTGTGGATTCTATTAACCATGAACAAGCAACATACTAGCCCACTGGATAATCGCTATTGGAGTAATAGTGCCTTTCAATTTGGAAAGGGTCGTGCAGTAAAATATGCCTTGCTACCAACCTCTAAGCTGCAAAGTAAAATTCCGAAAGACAAAACTGAAAATTATTTAAAAGACTCGATGAAGGAACACCTAGCGACTGATGAAGCCAGTTTCGATTTTATGATTCAGTTTCAAACCGATGCCGTTAAGATGCCGATTGAAGATACTACCGTCGATTGGCCTGAAGCCCTGTCACCTTTAATTAAAGTCGCGACGATTAAGATCCCTAAACAGACTTTTGACTCCGCTGAGCAAATGATTTTCGCAGAGAACTCATACTTCGCTGCCTGGCATTCTTTACCAGAACATCGCCCACTCGGCAGTATCAATCGCGCCCGCCGCTTTGCCTATGATCAACTATCTAAGTTTCGCTTAAAGCGCAATAATCTGCCAAGAACAGAACCGGATGGTAGCGAGCAGTTTTAATATGATAAAATCTTATTTTTCTATCTAAAGCGTGCCTAGACTACGACCATGAATAAACTTTTCATCATTGGCTTGCCCAGAACCGGCACAACCAGCATTAGCATTGCGATGCTCGATTACGGCTTTAACGTGGCTCATACCGCTTATACTAAGCAGGCGTTTAAGTTGGCTGATGTCCTTTCGGACGCCCCTTGTTTCAGTGATTATCAAGCGTTAGATAGACTATTTCCTGGGTCTAAATTTGTCTATTTAGACCGAGCACTCGCCGACTGGATTCCGTCCATTCAGATGTTGCTAAAAAAGATGTATATCAACCTTGAGCCTAAAAAAGGAATTTTCAACCCGGTGCTTAAGCGCAGTTTTAATGAAGCTTTTAGCTTGTATATTAAAGACGGCTCTTCTAAAAAATTGATATTAAATGAACAGGCTTTTGATAGTGAATATTTAGCCGCTTGTTATCGCTCACACAAAAGCCAAGTAATAGAGTATTTTTCACAACGAGATGACTTATTAAGTATTAATCTGAGTGACAAGGACAGCTTGGATAAATTACTCACCTTTTTAGAAATACCCCACGACCAAGATGTGCAGTTTCCCCACGTCAATATTGGCAAACATGTTTCTGGCTGGCGAGAGCACAAACACCCAAACAAGGTAAATGCATTGAGCGCAGGTGAAGATCAAAGAAAGTTTTTTGATTATAAATAGTGATACTCGCTTGAAGGGCTAACACTCAAGCCGCGCGATTATAATGCTTACTATTATGATAGTTTTCTGGATTGTAACTAGGATAAGCTGCTTGGCGCATGACCGTAGCCATAATACGGTAGGTATCAGACCAAGCCTTTCTCAGCTCTGGCGTAAAGTCATCCGCTAAACCTTGCTTTAGAGCGTATATCAAAGCGTTGCCCACAGGCGTGTAGTCTTCCACTTTCACCCCATAATCAACATGGCTAACCGCCATTTTCTCTAACACGGGTACCAGTTTTTCAAGATTATCTAAGCTTGATACTGCCAGTTTTAACGCTGCCATTAGCTTGCGCCCTTGGGACTTAATATCTGATTTGAATAGCTTTTTCAGCGATGGATCATATTTGAACAACTGTGCATAAAATAGCTCGGCGGCTATATCGGCAATCGGTTCTACTTTGGCAAAGCTCGATTTAACCAGTTTCTTTTGCTGTTCAGTAATCGCCATAACACATGCTTCTTCAACAAGGGTATTTATTGGCAGTATAGAAGCTCTTCCCTTTATGGCAAATTTTAGCGATATGCCCAGTGACCCTAAAGAATGCTATTGATTGATTAATTGTTAGATCTAATACAAAATACCTTTCTACGATAGTCCTATCTAATACTTTGGAGATTTTTGATGTTTGTGCTTTTTCAGGAACGAGTTCTTACCCTGGCGATCAACGCTTAGGCTAACAAGTTTTACTGTTAATCATGATGTTTGAGAAATAACTTCTCTGCACCTGCACGCCTTGTTAAAAGTCTTTGCTAATCAAATCGCCCGGCGTTTTATATTTTTTTGTCGGAGATACCCTTGAATTTTTCTAAATTACAGCCTCTTGGCTGGTCTAACTATTTTTTACAGCAACTAGTACAACAAAGTGACTCTCAATTATCACTTGAAGAAATCACCGCCTTTCGTATAACGGCAATTCATCGCAATCGAATTGAAGCCATCGGTGAAGAGGGTATTTGCGAGCTGATGTGCCCAGTACAGTTTCACCCGATTAGCCAGCACCTAGCAGTGGGTGATTGGGTCATCGCAGATTCTGTACATGAACACTTACGTATTTCGCTTATTATTCAAGCCAAAAATCGTATTGAACGTTTCGCAAAAAATCAAACACAGGTAATTGCCGCCAACTTGGATTACTTGTGGATAATAACCAGTGCCAATGACGAGTTTAATCTTAAACGCTTGCAGCGCTATTTGGCCCTCGCGTATGAGTTTAATGTTGAACCCGTGGTTATTCTCACTAAAACTGATTTATGCAGCCGTGATCTCATCGATGATTTACTCGATCAAATTCGCCAGCTAAATGTATATTTAGCCCATGCTATCAGTGTGAATGATGAAACCAGCTTAAGTGTATTGAATACTTACTTTCAACAAGGCAACTCCATCGCATTAGTCGGTTCTTCTGGGGTAGGAAAGTCAACATTAATCAATGCACTTATAGGGACAGAGCAATCGACTCAAAATATTAGAGCTGATGATGATAAAGGCAAGCATACGACTACTCATCGTCAATTGTTTTTCCTACCAACTCCCTATGGTCAAGTTGCAATCATTGATACCCCAGGAATGAGAGAGCTGCAGTTGTCTAATGCCGAACAAGGTATTGAGCAAACCTTTATGGACATTATTGAACTATCGCAGCGCTGTAAATTCAGCGACTGCAGCCATAATAATGAGCCGGGGTGCGCAATTAAATCCGCACTATCTAGCGGAGTATTAACTCGCTCACATCTCGCCAATTACCTAAAGTTATTAAAAGAGGATGAGTTTTTAAAACGCAGAGATATCGGTGCTCATGCAGAGAAACAGCATGAACGTGCATTTTTCAAAATGATTCACAGCATGAGAACTGAATCTTGGTAATACAGGGGTAACACCTTATCCCTAAACCGCCCCCTGTATTTCGGTATTGGGGGCTACATCTGTTACAGTGAATTTATTACACTCTTTCATCTAAGACCCCCGCTTCGGATACTTCACTCATGACCGCTTCGCAAAAAGATTTACAACGTATTAATCAAGCGGTGGCTTATGTCAATGAACATCTAGCCGATACTATTACCGTTGCTAAGATGGCACAGCAAGTCAATATGTCTGAATTCCATTTTCATCGTATATTCAAGTCTGTGACCAATGAGCCTTTCAACCAATACCTGCAGCGTAAACGCCTTGAACAATCTCTTTTTGAATTACACTCACCAAAGAACAAAAGCATTCAACAAATAGCGTTTGACTGTGGTTTCTCTTCCCAAGCTAACTTTGCTAAAGCCTTCGGCAATTATTTTGGTTTTACTGCTTCGACCTATCGTCACAATAAGACCGCTGATTCTAATAACACGGATATTAAGAATGCTAAAAATAGCAAGAATGGAAAACTATCGAGCAAAATTGGAAAAAACATACAGCCGCAACATCTTTATCATGGCAGTCTATCAAGCGATGATAAAACCTTAATTAAACAGCAATGTTTATCTGTCGGTATTATCGATGTTGATGAGGCGAATTATTGCTATTTAGCCAGCACTTTAGGCTACAGCATTGAAGGTATTGAACAGGCATGGCTGCAATTAAAAGAACTACTCGCCAGCCAAGATATTCCTTTATTTCAGAAAAACCGAAGTATTGCTTTTTGCCAAGACAATCACTTTATAACGCCTGAATCTCAGTGCCGTTATGAAGCGGGTTACAAGATTGATGACCCGGAACGGTTAATCGATCAAGGAATAGCCGTACAGACATTAGCAGCTGGACAATATTTAAGCGCTATGTTCAAAGGTAAAATAAGCGAATTACGCCACCCTTTTTATCTGTGGTTATTTTCTGAATATGTACCTGAGAATAATATATTATTGGCAAGTAAAACGGTCGTTGAACGCTACCATGAGGTGGATATGAAGAATGACTTCATTCACCTTGAGATTTTAGTAAAAGTTTATTAATACGGAATTTATATGTCACCTTCGTCTCAAACAGCTTTTCAGCAAGTACCTCCTATACTCACAGAGCCTGTGGCGCCACTATTTATCAAGATGGCGCTGCCCATTATCTTTGGCCTGATGATTAATGGCTTATTTAATTTTGTTGATGCTATTTTCATCAGCCGAGCTGTCGGCACAGATGCTATTGGTGGTGTTTCAGCCGCTTTTCCTATTCAAATGATAATGATCAGTATCAGCGCTATGCTAGGTAGTGGTATGGCATCGATTATATCGCGTTACTTAGGAGCCAACAAAGACGATGAAGCTAGTATGGTTTTTAGTGCTTCTCTTGTTCTCGCGGCGCTGGTCGGTTTAATACTGTCTATTATTATTGTCAGTTTTCGTTTTGATATTTTTGAATTATTACAGCTACCTGCTGTTTTAATTCCTTATGCTGTTGATTATCTAACCCCGATCGCCGCCATTGGTTTAATCAGTTTCTGCCACGGTACTATGAGTGAAGGTCTGCGCGCTCAGGGCTTGAACGTTCAAGTATTCAAGCTAATGGCATCGATGGCGTTATTAAACATTGCCTTAGATGTCCTGTTCCTTTTTGTATTTAATTGGGGAGTTCCCGGTGCAGCATGGGCAACATCCCTCTCTATTACCTTCGCATTTTTCTATGCTATTTATCTATTAAAAACAGGAGATCATAGAGTCTCATTCACATTCAATTACTTTCGCTTTATACCAAGAATTCATCAAGAAGCGATCACCTTAGGAGTTCCTGTTTTCTTATCTTATACAGGCTTCGCCATGATGCTATTGATGGTCAATATTGCTTTGGTTAAAGTGGGGGGGGATCAAGCAGAGCTATTAATTAGTGCGCACGGCATTTTGAACCGCACCTTCATGCTAATCTTTTTACCCGTGCTCGGCATGATGATCGCATTTCAGACTTTTGCTGGGTTTAATTATGGTGCACAGCGCTATGAACGCGTTATTCAAGTATTGAAAGTCGCGCTAGTGATCAGCTCTGCATATGCCTTGGTATGGTCTGTTATTATGATTTTTGGCTCGCAGTATTTGTTTCAGCTATTCAGTCATGACCAAGCACTGATACAAGCAGCTGCTGACATTGCGAGTATTGTTTTTATTGCTTTCATGACAGTCGGCATTGGGATGATTTGCCCTGCATTATTCCAAGCATTAGGCTTTGCCAAACCTGCTATTTTATTGAATAGTCTGCACAGCTACATTCTATTATTACCCACACTTTGGATATGTTCATCTATGTATGGTGTCGACGGTATTTGGTGGTCTTTTCCCGTCATTGATGTCGTTAGCGCTATCGTGATCGCGGCTTATACCGGCTACTTTATTAAGAAGAAACAATTACAATAAAGTGAGGTTTAATCAATCCTCACTTATATTGCTCAACCATAATATAAGTTGGTTGTATTTAATCAAATACTGATCTTACTTGCCAACTTATAAAAAGGATACTATGCCTATCAGGAGTGCTTCTAGCCTATGTTTGACCTGCACTGACATACATGCCTAATTGATTCATGTTAGAAAAATCCTATAACGATCATGACTAATAATTATAACACCTTGGTAGATACACCCCGAGCCGAACTCAATATTTGAAGTTCGGCATTCGTGCTATGACATACAAGCTCGCACGGGATAGTCACATAGAATTAATACGTAGCAACTAAAGTATCATTCCAAACATCTGCATCCACATCAGGTAGCAACAGCCACTGCTTTGCATGACACGCAGTAGCGAATACCTTCGCCTCAATTCTTTCATCATTCAGCATTTTGTGTATGCATTGATGCGTGACGTTTTTAGCATCATAACCAATAAGGGTTATTTTCTTTAAGCTAAACTGCATAAGATATTTTTTAATTCTAGATATGAATATCGTATTTTTTTCAGAACTTAATTCGGCTAATGGTGTTAAGTCACTAATACAACAACTAGAAGGCTCTAACGGTATCGTAGACTGTTGTTGTCCGAGAGATTTTTTAACATGAGGTGTACCACTAATAATCTGCCATTCACACTCCAATATTCCATGCATCAGATAATCATTCATAGTTTTTATCCCCTGTTATTATTGACACGTTCATAATAATAAATATCATCTATTATTGTGAACTGAGTACTTGATAATAATTAAACCAGATCAAATAACTGATTAACGTTAATTTTTGTAGCTATTTAGCTGCGTTAAAGAGCTGAGTGTAAATCTGTGTTCCTTAATGATTATGAAAATAACCTCCAACATCCCTAGAAGGAGGATGTAGGTATTTTTTGTAATGCCAGCCTGACATTTAACTGACAACTGGCAATGTGAAATTATTATATTTTAGCGGTACAGTACTAATTAACAGCCCTAAAGCGTACTTGGTACACAGCGCCTAGCAACATAATAAACAAGCAAAATAACGTTACCCACAATACTTCATTATCTGTTTCCACTTCTTGCTCACTCTGCTTCTCCAACTTTTGCCCAGTAACATGCTCAGTAGGATTTTCTTGTGGTTCTGCAGCAGGCGCCTGTTGATCTGGAGTTTGTAGAGCTGCCATCGCCTCAGCAGTCATCTTCTCAGGCAACTTGAAATCTAAACCAAAGCCTTGGGCCAGAGTTTCTAGCTTTTCTTTAAAGGCTTCGTTATCTGTGTAGATATCGTGTTTATTAGCCATTTCCAAATAGGTTTCAGTCAACTTTTTTAACGTTGCCTCATCAGTCTGGAAATACTCTTTACGTTCGGCTTCCAATGCACGCTCGATAATTTGAGCTAACGCATACGGATTATTTTCCTCAAAGAACTGCTTCATTTCCATGTCGTATTTATCGTTCACATAGACTTCAACAAATTCTTGCCACTGTTCATTATTCACCGAGTCAGGATCCATTACCGTCCAGCCCCAGAAGTTATTCATACGATCGAGTACGGTAAGAGCACCAGAGTAGCCTTCTTTTTGCATCTCTTCGATCCAACGCGGATGGAAAGTACGAGTACGTAATTCACGCCCTAAGAACTTATCCAACGTTTCATTTTTCATTTCTGAAACTTTACGCAGGTTAGAGATATACATCTCTGGGCTTGCGCCATCAAGATTACGTACCGCTAAGGCGATACCCCCAAAATATTGGAAAGGGTCATCACTGGTGAGCATGCCGTAAATATTGGATGAGCGAGAGAAGATAACCGCATCGGTACCGGTGAGTACCTGAGCGTATAAATCACCCACGGTTTTTGCATCGACTTTTTCGCTCCAGCGATTTGCATCGGCGCCAAAAGCATAACCCATGCGTGCCATGTATAAATCCGCTAACTTGTCGTCGGCTTCCCAAGTATCCGATGCCATTGTCGCACCGTTTAAGCCAGTGCCATAAGCGCCACTTTCGTTAGAAAAGATACGTACGGAAGATAAATATAGAGCATCTTCTTCGGTAGAACCTTTGGCCAATAAATCGGCTTTTAACTTCTGGGCATTGTTATACACAGAGTTAGATTCTTCTTTTAGCTCCGCAATATCTTTAATCGCTTTGGCTAATAGCAGCATCACATTTGGGAAGGCATCGCGATACAAGCCGGTAGCAGAAATAGCCACATCGATACGCGGGCGTTTCAGCTCGCTGTATTCAATAATTTCAGTACCGACCACCATGCCGCGTCGATCCCATTTAGGTTTAACACCCAACGCCGCCATAATTTGCGCTTCTAATACACCGTGCTGACGCATGGTTTCTAACGACCATAAAGAGAAAGCTAGCTTGTCTGGGAAGTTACCGTGCTCGCGATGATATTTAGCAATGCTGTCTTCAACCAAGGACTTACCTGCTTCATAAGCGGCTTTCGACGGTACTTTAGCCGGGTTAAAACCAATCATATTTCTTCCTGTTGGCAAAGCTTCAGGATTACGAATGGGATCACCACCAGTGGATACCGATAAGAACTCAGCGTTTAACGCGGCGATTAAAGAAGGCATTTCATGCTGGTCGATAAAGCCTTGGTAGAACTTCTGCGATTCCACCATCGCCGCTGCGAGCTCGTCATCTAGATCAAAAGACTTGCCTTCGATAATGACCATCCACAATAATTTAAAACCATCGATATCGGTCAGCTGAGTTCCGTTCAGTTTTTCCATATCTTCGCTAAAATTCTCGTTTAAAACAGAGGCATCCATAACAGCTTTTGGCATTTGCGCTGTGAGATCATTTTTCTGTTCAAAATCATGAGCCAGTTTAATGTTCTCTAAGCTCATCATTTGCTGAATGGTAGTAATGATGTGGCTATCTTTTGGCGTGATACCAAAGGTATGCAAACCTAATGGCTGGGCTTCATCAGCCAACTCATATAAGTACATGTGCAGTTCGCTTAATACCGTATCAAAACTGTCTTCCTCGGAAAGACGCATTTCTTGCTTGATATTTAATTCATCAATTTTGGTATTAATCGCTTTAGCGGTATTCTTTTTAACCTGACCTTCATCTAAGGCTTCGTACTGGTGAATCAGCTCATCAATTTCAGCTAAGTTCGAGTGCATACCCGCTGCGGCAAAACCTGGAGTTAGGTGAGAAATCATAATCGCACGACCGCGACGTTTCGCCTGCATCGCTTCACCGGCGTTATCCATTAAGAACGGATAGATTACCGGCAAGTTACCCACCGATAACGATGGTGAATCATAAATCGATAAACCACGCTCTTTACCTTTTAACCACTCTTGTGAACCGTGAGTACCTAAATGCACAATGGCATTGGCGCCGAAGGTTTGTTTCACATATAAATACACCGCTAGATAATAGTGCGACGCCGGAGAGCTGGTATCATGATACAGGCGCTTTTTCGATTCTTCACTAGACGATGAGGTTGGCTGCGGCAGAGTCATGACATTGCCGTTTAACATACGAGCGACCATGATGTGTGGCGCGCCTTTATGCTGTTCAACAAAAGGCAGTTCGTCAGGAGTGCCCCAAGCTTGATTGATTTCATCCTGTACATAGTCAGGTAATTCCGCAAACCAAGCTTTGTAATCCGCTAATGGCAGGTAACCGGTTAGATTATCTTTCTTTAACGCTTCAACATGGCCGCTGCGATACAAAGGTTTTAATAAACCACCGGCATTATCGATATAAAATTGTTCGTCTTTTTTCTCAGCTGTATAACCTTCAGCGATCAGGCCATTGGTCATATTATCTAGCGACAAGGGCACATTTAAAAATGCGGCGCCCATGTTCTTTTCCCCTGGAGGATAATTCCAGATCATGATGGCCACTTTTTTATCACTGTTTTTAATGTGCTTTAACTTTGCCTGTAATAGCGCACGTTCCAGAAAGGCTTCAAACTGATAATCGATCAATTCTTGCTCTTCGGTAATCGGATTCTTAGCACTGATAATAGTAGGATCGATAATACCCGAGGTTTCAGGCATCATTAAAAAATACGGAGACATAGTAGCCGAAAGACCGGCGATATCATCTTTATACTGTTCGGCATCACCATCGTGATAGGCCAGCGCGTGCAATACTGGCACCGCTAGTTTCTCAAAATCTTTTTTACGCTTATCCATGTAATGGATCATACGCAGATTAACGATAGTATCGATCCAAGTAACCTGCTTTTCATCTTGCAATAGCTTTAAATAATCGGCCTTGCTATCAAAGAAATAACCAAAGGCATGAGCCCCCTTGGATTCTAATAACTTTAACGTACGATCAATAATTTGAGTCTGATCGGATTCAATCGCTTCACGATGGATCGCTACTGCAATAATTGGTGCCTTGTCTGTTACGTTTAAAATAGACTTCAATTCAGCGCTATTATCCGTTACTTTTTTCTCCAAATTATAATGATAATAACCTGTACCCGGCATGCTGGTATAAGCCGTATATTCAATGCCCTTATTGGCGAATACTTCGCTACTGATATAAGACATCATCTGTTGGAAGTTTTTTTTGCCGCCGTTGGCATAATATCCCGTTAACTGCTGCGCTTGTTCTTTCGAAATACCTTGACGAAATTTATCAGTATTCAAAATACGCGGGGAATCAAACTTCACCTGGGGGTTCGCTATCATCGCGCCTTGATATTTACCCAAGATCATAGTCGCTAGACGTGCGCTTAATACATCAAACATTACCAATTCATGCTTAGCAAAGACTGCAGACGCTTGTTTAGCACTGACTTCACGAAAACGTGAGTATTCAAGCTTTAATCCTTTCGCTTTGGCAAATCCCTTAAGCATTTCCATCTTGGCCACCGACATGTGGTTATCACCAAGGATTAGTAAGGTATTGCTATAGTTTACTGATTCATCACTATCACTGGCATGATTGTGCTCGGGACCGGCATAGGAAAACAAACTGGTCAGGAGCATTAGGGATATAACTAAAAATTTCATATTCAGTTCCAATGTTTATTCGCCGCTTGCGGCTGTATCTTTTACGGTGTCTTTTGCTGATTCTTTTGCTTCAGGTACATAGACAATGGAGCCATCGTCCATGCGATAGGCAATACCGGCTTTTTTACCATCGCCACTGCCTATGCTGCCATTCGACTTATAGGTTTCTATGTTCTCACCGTCTTTGACGATAATTTCCATATTTTCTTTACCTGCATTTTTAATGATGGTGACACTATCTGCGGCAAAGGGACTTAAAGGATTTTGCGCAATGGAGATTAATAACGCACCAATCACCACTAAAAATACGTCAACGAGATTTACTGTCGACATCATTGGGTTTAGTTCTTCGTCTTCATCAAGAAACCGCATGAATCACCTCTGGCTTTTCTTCTTTTTCTTTTTCTTTTTCTTTGGCTTCTTTTTCTATCGCCTCTTTCTCTTTAGCTTCTTTATCCACTGCCATCAATTTTTGGCAATCCAATAACTCAACCGCTAACCAGCGTTTTTCTACCGTCGCAACCCAGAAGGTAATCGTTGCCACAACCAAACCAAAGATAACCGAGGAGAAGGCAATCACTAGATTGTCTGAAATACCTTGAATATTACCGTCAGCTAAAGACTTAAGTGCAGGTCCCATTGGGATCATAGTGGCGATAAGTCCTAGCATTGGGGAGATACGAGTTACTAAGCGTACTATTTCTAATTTTTTTAAAGCAAATACTTCTAGATCATCGAAGCTTAGATTTTTAACTTTGGCCTTTACCGCTTGAGCGTAAAAATTAAATAAGTCATAACCGCCAACGAAAGTTAATTCATTTTGTGCATTCTTATATTGCACGGCATTGCGCTTACGCTGCCAAGTCTTTGCAAAGAATGATCCAAGGGCAAATAATGAGTAGGCAAACAGTATCAATAACGAAATCAGCACGGGAGCTAAAAATATATCACTGACGCGATACATTAATTCTTCAATAGCGTATATATTCATTTTTCTCTCTTATCACTTTGGTCTAATTTATAATTACGGTTAATAATTTTGGTTAATAATGGATAGGTTTAATTTTGGTCATGTTAATTTCTATTAGAAAATGACATTGATACCAAAATTCAATGTTCTGGGTTCTATGGTGCGCTCATCGACTTCAGCCACAGTGTCATAGCCGATGCTTCTTTTCTGATCAAAAAGATTGTCGATACTGGTATAGAGATTAACTTGGTTGATAATGCGATAACTGGCTTTAATATCCCAAATTTGAATAACCTTGGTTACTGCATTTATATCGGTATCATTAACATCATCGCCATCACTATCGTATTGACCGTTATAGGTATCATACTCAATACTGCCATATAGGCTCATAGTCAGTTTATGAGTGAGTGAATAATTGAATTGGGTTTTATAGGTCCATAATGGCTGGTCTTCTAAACGCTTACCCGTATCGATATTTTCGGTAACGAGGTACGTAATACCTTGCATCCAATACACATTTTCTATTGGGTATAAGACCAGACTTAATTCTTGTCCTTGGGTGATTGCTTTACCAACATTTTCATATTGAAACTGTTCAATATTATTGATAAAACCATTGGATACGGTTTCAATTTTATTACGATACTGATTATAAAAAATATTCCACTCTAAACGAGTATTATCTTTTTTTAGCGTTAATGTCATATTGTAATTATTTGATTCTTCCGGCTCTAGATCTTCATTTCCTTGAATGATATAGCCTAGATTACTGTGATCAAATAAGTAGAAGCGCTGCTTTAAATCTGGAGTGCGATAGCCCTGACCATAAGAAAGCCTTAACTTACTTTCTACTCCAGCAAGCAAATTAACATCCTTCATCCAATTTAATTTGGCATTGGAATAAAAACCAAAATCACTATCATTCTGCACACGCAGGCCAGGCACAAACTCACCATAATTTGCAGTCATCACATGACTTTGAGCATAGGCTTCAATGGTCGATGATTCTTTATCATCAATTTCAGTGATACCTTCTAGCTTGTTCTGCGCCATTTGATTTAATTGAGCTGAGATGCCATAACTTAAAGTATTTTGATATTGGCTGTGATAAAAATAATTGTTAAATTGACTTTCAATCTTATACAAGTCGATAACAACTTCGCGCTGATTTAACTCTCCTTTTAAACCATCTTTGTTACCGGACTGCTCAGAATAATTTTCATAACGAAAATTAACCGAGCCTTGATCTAACCAATCGAATTTAAATTGGCGTACTCCCCCATCAATTGTGATTTTGTCACTTGAGGTTTGATATTCATTAGCAAAGCTTCCCTGCCCAGGGTAAATTATTGGATCTAAGGTCTGTAGCTTTTCATCTTGCATATAATTTATACGTACAAAACTGGTGGCTCCCAATCCTACTTCGTCGCCGTGACGCTGATCGAAGCGCAGCTCAACGTTGGTTAAGTCTTGCATCGCCCCATCAGCCGTTTCAGTAGAATCATCAAGGTCAATTTCTGGAGCCTTTTTATGAAAAATTTGGGTCGATATTTTACTACTACCCAATACTTTACTGGCAAACAAGCTTTGCTCTTGTTTAAAACTATCAGTGCCACTTTGATAAGCCCCTTGTTTAAGGTCTATTTCAACCTGACTGACATCGCTTTCTTTGCTAATTAGATTGACCACTCCGCCCATCGCCGAGCTGCCATATAAAGCGGAGCCAGAGCCCTTAATAATTTCAATGCGGTCGATCCCCGCTAAAGATATTTGCGACAAGTCCGTTTCCGACCCCGTTGGAGAAACAAACGGCAAACCATCTTTCAAGATTAATACATAGTTCGCATCAATCCCCTGCATGGTGAGTTTGCTACCTTTTTTAACCGTTTGCTGAACCTTTATCCCTGGGCTATAGCGTAGAGCCTCGGTTAATACCTTGGCTTGCATAAACTCAAGCTGCTTAGAGGTAATAACTTCCGTATGAATTGGCGTATCGTCAATATCGGTCAATAGGCCGGTTGCGCTAACAACTTGCTTGTCTAAAACCACACCAAGATCTGATTGACGTGCCTCTTTTGCGGTCACCGACGCAGATGACATTACTAAGCAAATTAAAACCAAAGCTGAGATCAAAGCGGGCTGAACGTCTTGCTTAAAGCTGGGTTTGGCACCGCCAAAACTAGTACTTTCGCCTGTAATTGTCATTCTCTACTCATGTATCAATTGCATTTGTGCGAATACTAATCTAAATGAGTTAGACTTGCAAATACAAACAATTATCATTTACACCTATTGATCTTAATGATAATCTTCATCTAATACTTTATTACTAAATCAAAGGAACCTTTCATGGCTCACATGCCTAAGTCGCCCCTATCAATCGCCGTTTTAGCATCGGTAATGGCCCTCACCGCTTGCGGTGGAGATAGCAGTAGCTCCAACTCTGGGGATCAAGCTCCAGGTGATGGTGATGGGGGGATTCCAACAGCCACTCAGTACACGATCGATGCCAGCGCAGGTGGTTTTGGTGCGGGTAAAGACGATCCAGATAATAAATTCAGCTACTTCAGCTTTGCTAGCGGCGCAGAAGTTGAATTACTGGATAGCGAAGCAGAAGCTTCCAATGCTTGGGACATCGCTTTTAAGCGCAATACAATTATTGTTAATCCGAACAACTCAAAGGCAGCTTTAGTTGCAGAGCAGGCAGATTTTTATAATGCCGATGGTTCTCCAGTCAAAGCGACCTTCCTAGCGGCTACCGCCGATAGTGAAGCTGCCGAGTTTGTTGCTATTACTGCAGAAGGTATTGCGGATGTTGAATTAAAAGCCGATGCGGCTAAGCCAGCCCTAGGCAGCGCTTGGTATAACTATGATATTGCTACTCATGTGATCTCTGCTAATACTGATAACCACTGGTTAATTCAAAATGCGGAAAAAACAGACGTCAGCATTTTTCATGTAACCGATATCACGACTGCAGGTCGTTCAGCGGCAAGTTATACTGTGGAGTTCTTTAACAATACCGCCGCTTCTGGTGAAGCGTTTGCATTCCCTGCATCTGATGCTGGTACTCAATTTATTGCTGATTTTTCTAGTAGCTCAGAAGTGTGCTATGACATTGATCTAAACTCAATTGTCGATTGCGCATCAACTATGGATAGCTGGGATCTACGCTTTGATTCTTCGTTTAACATCTGGTTGAACGGTGGAATTCACGGTACAGGAAGTGCCTCGGCGACGACCAACCCTGATACTTTTGCAAAAGTAGCAGCAACAACTGAAGTTGTCTCCGACTACATGTCTAAAGATACTATGAGCGGTACTTTTACCGACAAGAAAACAACTTGGTGGGGATACGGTATCGATGATAGTCACAATCTTTGGTCTAACTACCGTGTCTATGCTGTAGATGCTGATAGTAAGCAATATAAATTACGAGTATTAAGCTACTACGCGCCACAAGGTTCTACGGCACCTGCTGCAGGAACCAGCGGTGTTGTTACGTTTGAATACGAGCAGCTTTAAATAAGTCGATTAAATTACTAACAGTTAATAATTTCTTATAAACTTCGACAGGAAAATCTCAGATTATTTTTTAATAACTTGAGTTTTTCATGTCGGTTAATTGTTGTTCTTATTACTCGACTGTCTAGTGGCTGGCTAGAAAAAGCCAGCACGTGATTATCATAATGCGGTGTGGTTAAGTGCAGGCCATAAGGCAACAACTTTCTCACTTCATCATCATGAATAGGCGCAGCACTCATTGCACTATGCCGCCCAACAAAATTCATAATAACCATGCCTTTCGGCTTTAATTGGCTGTATAGGTTATAAAACCAAGTTGCATTCGGTGTTGCGACTTTAACCGGATCACCCTCTTCTTCATAAAATATATCATCAATAATTACATCAAATTTTTCACCACGATACTGCTCTATCCACGCAATCGCATCGGCTTGTATTAATTCAAATTCATTACTATTTAATGAAAAATAACGCTGAGCAATTTCGATGTGCGTTGGGTTTAATTCTAAACCTATTATGTTTTCACAATTAAAAAAGTCATTCATCATGTGCATAATAGCGCCGCCACCAACGCCAAGCACTAAGACACGAAGGGGTTTATCTTGCACTAAACATAAAGCAGGTAAAAATAATAGATCCCAAACACTACCGGTCAATTTTCTAGCTGGGTTGTATTGGCTATGCAAAACACTATCGGTATATAAACGTAATGTTTTGCCAGCGCTACGGACTTGATAGCGGGTACCCTCACGGGTTTCTTGCCAAATAATTGCCATAAAAATGGGGAATGCTGGTTTGAGTGAAACTCAGTGTAATAATGATAGGGGGAACAATTCAAGCAATTAATTAAAACAAAGTCTGGGGCTAGAAAGTATCACTAGAGAAATGAGGTTGAAAAAACTCCCGTATTTACGATCCGGGAACAAGCATCGTAAATGCGAGAGCCAAACCCGAGTATGCAGCGGGACAACTGCAAGACTCGCATCCTTTACCATCAGTCACCTAATAAAGAAGGGTTACAGCAAAGGCAGATCGGCTGTAACATTATTAGTGTAGTTGCTGCAGTGACTACTTTTTGATCAAAGCTGTTTTTTTGTTTAAAATTGTCCTGACTTTAGGACCTTTAGCATACCAACGGTCAATTTTTTCAACTCATCATCCGTCATCACATAGGCGGGCATGATATAAACCAATTTACCAAAAGGGCGCAGCCAGATTCCATTTTCGATGCAAGCAGGTTGGATTTTTTTCATATCGACTGCCTCCTTCATTTCGATCACCCCTATAGCCCCTAAGACTCTGACATCAGCGACGGCCGCTAATGATTTTGCCGGCATTAAGCCTGCTAATAGTCCTTTTTCTAAACGCTGAACTTGAGCTTGCCAATCATTATCGATTAATAACGCTAAGCTTTCGTTGGCCGCAGCACAGGCCAAAGGGTTCGCCATAAAAGTCGGCCCATGCATAAAGCATCCCGCCTCCCCTGCACTGATCGTTTCGGCAATATGATCTGTCGTTAACGTCGCGGCTAGAGTCATGTAACCTGCGGTTAAGGCCTTACCCACACATATAATATCTGGGCTAATACCACTGTGTTCACAGGCAAATAATTTACCACTTCGACCAAAGCCGGTAGCAATCTCATCGGCAATTAATAGTACGTCGTATTCATCGCAAAGCTGGCGTGCACGCTTGAGGTATTCAGGATGGTAAAAACGCATGCCCCCGGCGCCTTGCACAATGGGTTCAAGTATTAAGGCGGCAACCTGATGATGATTTTGCTGCAAGCACTCACGTAAAGGCTGTATATCATCTTCGCACCAAGCTTGATCAAAAGCTGTTTGTGGCTCGCGGATAAAAAACTGCTGGGCTAATAAGTCATTAAATAAGTGATGCATGCCCGTCGTCGGATCACACAACGACATCGCGCCTAAGGTATCGCCGTGATAGCCCTTTTTAAGCGCTATCATCTTGCTCTTTTCTGGTTTATTGCGCGCTTGTTGATATTGAATTGCCATTTTAATCGCGACTTCCACTGCGACCGAGCCGGAGTCTGATAAAAAAACCTTGTTCAGTCCAGTTGGGGTTAGCTGCACAAGTTTATGCGCAAGGTTAATCGCCGGCTCATGAGTCAGTCCACCAAACATAACATGGGACATTTTTGCCGCTTGTTCGCTAATGGCTTTTACCATTCTAGGATGGCTATAACCATGCACTGTACACCACCAAGACGACATACCATCAATCAGCTGAGTGCCATCGGCTAGCGTTAAAAAGACACCTGTTGCGGATTCGACGGCCCAGATGGTTTGCACTTCTGATGCTGAATTCCTTTCTATCGCGCTCCTTTCTCTAGTGCTCTTCATCGCAGAGTAAGGATGCCAAAGGTGCTGCTGGTCATACGCAAGGGCATCTGACGTTGAGATTTGAAAACTGAAATCCGCAGCAAGTTGAGGTATCTGAACCGCTGCCTGAGTGTTATTGGCAGTATGTTGGGAAGTGTCTTTCATCTGTAATTCGCCATTAGTAAACCATGTAAGCCAAACTAGGTTGACTGATTTCTTCTCTGCATTATGATGCGCTCTATCCATTAAGTCGAGTTTGGGATTAATTTAACAGCATGCCTTGGCAACAACGTATTCAACAAGCGATTCAACAACGCAAAGAAGATAATCTTTGGCGCCAGCGTATCAATGTGGCTAGCCCACAAGGCGCACGCATCGTCTTGAATGGCCAAACGCTATTAAATTTCTCTAGTAATGACTATTTGGGCTTAGCTCAACAATCAGAATCGTTGATAGCGGCCGCTAAAACTTGGGGCATGGGCAGCGGAGCTTCACACTTAGTCTGTGGCCATAGCTTGGCCCACCAGCAATTGGAGCAGGCTCTCGCTAAGTCAGTCGGTTATCCCCGCGCCTTATTGTTTGCCAATGGCTACATGGCCAATATGGCAGTATTACAAACCCTATTAAAACGCCAAGATCACCTATACCAAGATAAGCTAAATCACGCATCGTTAATTGACGGCGGCCTTATCAGTCATAGTAAAATGCGACGCTATCGCCATAATGATGCGGCACATCTGGCGCATTTTCTTGAACAGGACAAAGGGACTTCAGATCAATCTATAAGGGGCCTTTCTCTGGTCGCCACCGATGCCGTATTTAGCATGGATGGTGATCAAGCGAATCTCGCTGATCTTGCCCATCTATGCCAGCAACATGACGCGCTATTAATGGTCGATGATGCCCATGGTTTTGGCGTATTAGGTAATGGTGAATATACCGGCAGTATTGCCGAGCAAAATTTATCCCCCGCAAAAGTCTCTATATACATGGGCACGCTGGGCAAAGGTTTAGGCGGTTATGGCGCTTTTGTGGCGGGTTCTGAAGACTTAATTGAATACCTCATACAATTCGCTCGCCCTTATATTTATACCACTGCACTGCCTGCAGCCTTAGCCAGTGCCATGCACAATAATTTAGCCATTGTGATGAGTGGCGAACGACAAAAAGTATTAGCCTCCAATATTGCCTACTTCCGTCAACAAGCCCAACACTTTGCACTCGACATCATGCCATCCAGTACTGCCATTCAACCGTTATTAATCGGTGACGATGCCAAAGCTGTCGCAATAAGCCAGCAACTTAAACAGCGCGGCATTTTAGTAACTGCCATTCGTCCCCCCACCGTCGCAAAAGGCAGTGCTCGATTACGCATAACGTTAACCGCCAGCCATACTGAACAAGATATTGATCAGTTATTGACCGCTCTGGTCTCCCTATCGACGTTTCTTTAAGGTGGAGTCTGAATATGGCGCTTGAGTTCGCATTTGCTTCTGAATGTAATAACCCACAAGTTTGGGTATGGTTTCCTGGCTGGGGCTTTAAAGCTGAAGTCTTCACCGAACTCGCCCATAATTTGCCAGGGCAGCATTACTGGTACCGCTGGTTTGATCACCCGTATTTTGATAAAGCGGTGGAAGAAGTCTGCCAAACGCTGCCTCAAAATGCCATTTTAGTCGGCTGGTCATTAGGGGGTGCTTTAGCTGAAGCCGTAGCACACTGTCAACCGGCTCCTGCGGCGCTCATTACCTTAGCCACCGCGCCTAAATTTTGTCGTGCGACGCAATGGCCTTATGGCATGCCAATTACTCGATTTAACGGTTTTGTTTCAAGTTTTGACAATAACCCGGTTAAAACCCAAGTACGTTTCTTAGGGCTATGTGCCCAAGGCACAGAAACCCCTAAAGGTATTATTCGATTTTTGGCCCACCAGCAATTAGAGCCGACGGCAGCCATGGGCAAACAATTGCGCTGGTTAGATCAATATGACTTTACCGATATGCCTAAAGCAGCTTGTTTGTGTCTGCATTTATTTGCCGAACATGATGCTTTGGTCGCGCCGCCCCATAGCCATGGCCAAGGTCACTCTGAATTGATAGCCGGGGCTTGCCACGCGCTGTTCATTCAATCTCCTGAGGGGGTTCAACAATATTTATTAGACATCTATTCTCAACTTAATCTTAGATCTGCCAGTGCTTGATACTTTAAATACCGATTTGGACTTTATGAATTCTTCAGTTAATACCTGTTCATCACCATTACCCGAGCCACATGGACTGCCTGAGGCGAGTAATAAACAAAGCAATATACAAAGAGACAAACAGCAAGTCGCTGGCCAATTTAGTCGCGCTGCCTACTCTTATGATCAAGCCGCGCGGATTCAGCATTTCTCTGCGCTAGAACTCGCACAACAGATTAAAAAATTACAAGCCAGTAACCAAGAGTCTATGACGGGTCACTGGCTCGACTTAGGCTGTGGAACAGGCTTTGCGGTTCCGACATTACTAGAACAAGGAGCTGCATATATTACAGGGGCTGACCTTGCCCATGGCATGTGCCTCGCCAGCACTGAAAAGCTAGCTCAATTGCCTTTTCAGGCAGTCACTGCAGACGCTGAAAACTTGCCTTTTGCTAAGCACAGCTTTGATGGAATCTATTCAAACTTGATGGTGCAATGGAGTGAACAATTACCAGACTTGCTCTACGAAGCTCAGCGCGTGCTTAAACCCGGTGCTTTGTTTGCTTTCGCAACGCTAGGTCCGCGCACCATGCACGAATTGAAAGCCGCTTGGCAGCATATCGACCCTTTCGTTCATGTCAATTCGTTCAGTCCGAAGCAGGAAGTCGTTGAGCAATGCGAAGTTTTCTTTGATATTGAAAGTGTTCAGCAGCAGGAAGTCGTGCAACAACACGAGAGCTTATCCAATTTATTAAAAGAGTTAAAAGCGATTGGCGCGACCAATGTCAATTCGGGACGTAGACCCGGGCTGGGAGGGCGTAAGCGCTTGCAGCAACTGGACGTTGCTTATCGTGATGTCTGCGCAGAGCAAAGCGTGTCTCTCACCTCGCTACCCCTGACTTATGACCTTATCTGGATTATCGCTCGTAAGCGCTAATCCTCATTTTAAATTATTGAGTTTGCCTTCCATGCACAAAGTATTCATTACCGGCACCGATACCGATGCCGGCAAAACATTCGTCGCTACCACATTATTATACAAGGCTCAGTCCCTAGGGCTTTCATCGTTTGGTTTAAAGCCAATCGCTGCTGGGTGTCACTGGTCGACAGCGCAAAATCCTGCGGGTGAATGGCACAATGATGACGCGTTATTATTACAACAAGCCAGCAGTCTTAAACAAGCCTATGCGATTCATAACCCCATTGCCTTTCCACAAGCGATAGCGCCTCACATTGCCGCTGAATTAAACCAAGCGCCAGTGACGCTATCCCACTTACTCGAACGCTGTCAGCCAGGACTCACTCAACAGGCAGACTTTCATTTAATAGAAGGTGCCGGCGGTTGGTTAGTGCCTATTGATGAAAAAAACACCTTAGCCGACTTTGCTCAGCGACTTAATCACGACGTTATTCTTGTTGTCGGAATGAAACTAGGCTGCATTAATCACGCACTATTAACTCAGCAATTAATAATTTCATCGAACCTTAATTTTGTTGGCTGGGTGGCAAACCATATTGATCTTGATATGAGCGAGCAAGATACTAATTTCGCCTATCTTGATCAGCACCTTAAAGCGCCTTGCCTAGGGCGTATTCCTTTTAGCCCAGACACACATCCCAGAGACCTTCTAGAACATATTAATTTGCCTTCTTAACTGTCTATTTGTCTCTCTATTGACTTATTTGAACGTTGTTTATGACTTACTTGATAGATAAGCCCTGATAATGCTATGTTTACGTTAACGTAAAGGTAATGATAAATAACATGACTTCAGCCAGCCCAACGACCTCTCCCAATACACACACGACAACGCCGCTGTGGATACCGTCTAACGAACGTATTGAAAATAGCAACATGCTCGATTTTATGCGCCAAGCGACTGCGATTAATGTCGGTGCGAACGATGCTATTGCAACGAGTGCCAGTAATACGGTAAAGAGTGATATCACTAATTACGGCGAATTACATCAATGGTCGATTGAGCAACCTGAAGCATTCTGGTCATTGGTGTGGCAAACCGCAGGTATTACCCCTGCTTTATCGCCAAGTATATCGAAATCAGAAATTTTGAACTTTCAAGGCCATTTCAGCGAGGCACAGTGGTTCCCTAATCTGCAGTTAAATTTTGCTGAAAACTTGCTGCAACGCCGTGATGAAAAAGCCGCTCTTATTTCCTGTGGTGAACCCGGCCTGAATGATGGCCAAGACCGAAGTATTAGCTACGGCACACTTTACTCTCAAGTAGCAAAACTCGCCGCCTCACTTAAGGAAATGGGCCTTAAAAAAGGGGATCGAGTGGCAGCCTTCATGCCCAATACCCAAGAAACCGTTATTGCCATGCTAGCAACCACCAGCCTTGGCGCTATTTGGTCCTCATGCTCTCCCGATTTTGGCTTACAAGGGGTGATTGATCGCTTTGGGCAGATAGAGCCTAAGATTCTGTTCACCACTGATGGATATTTTTATGGCGGTAAAACACTTAATTCTTTAACCAAGGTAGCAGAGATCGCTGAGAAACTGCCGAGTTTAGAGCACGTTATCGTTATTCCACATATTCAATTGAGCCAGTACTCTGAACTGCCTATCACTGAGCTGGACATTAGAGCACTCGATGCCCTTACACTCACCGTCAGCGTATGGCATAAGGTATTAGATAATCCAACGGAGCTGATTGAATTTGTTTCGGTCCCCTTTTCACATCCGCTCTACATTATGTACAGCTCAGGCACCACAGGCGTGCCCAAGTGCATTGTTCACAGCGTTGGCGGAACCTTATTACAGCATGCCAAAGAATTGCGCCTACACACTGATTTAAAAGCCGACGATACTATTTTCTATTATTCGACCTGTGGCTGGATGATGTGGAATTGGCTGGTATCCAGCTTAAGTACTGGTGCGACCGTCGTCTTATATGATGGCTCACCGTTTTACCCTTCTGGCCATTGCTTATGGCAAATGAGCGAGCGCCATAACGTCAGCATTTTTGGCACCAGCGCAAAATACATTGCGGCACTGGAAAAAGCTCATATTAAACCGAAGCAAGATTATGCACTCACTGAATTAAAAGCCGTTTTATCCACGGGCTCACCGCTCGCTCATGAAAGTTTTGATTACGTCTATCGCGATATCAAAACGGATGTCTGCTTATCTTCTATATCGGGAGGTACCGATATTATTTCATGCTTTGCATTAGGCAATCCAATACTGCCAGTCTTCCGCGGTGAACTGCAATGCCCAGGTTTAGGCATGGCGGTGAATATTTTCAATGATCAAGCCAAGCCGTTATTGCAACAAAAAGGTGAGCTGGTATGCACCCAACCCTTCCCTTCCTGCCCCATTGGTTTCTGGCAAGATGAAGGTAATAAAAAATTCTATAACGCCTACTTTGATCGTTTTGATAATGTCTGGTCACAAGGTGATTATGGCGAGGTTACAGCAAACAAAGGGCTGATTATTCACGGTCGCTCAGATGCCGTACTCAACCCCGGTGGCGTTCGCATTGGGACGGCTGAAATTTATCGCCAAGTTGAAAAACTCGATCAAGTCATCGAATCCATTGCCATTGGCCAACAATGGCAAGATGATGTCAGAGTCGTGCTATTTGTTATATTAGCGCCTAACGAAATATTAGATGAGCCTTTAATTAAACTCATTCGCTCGACTATTCGGACCAATACTACGCCAAGACACGTCCCTGCTAAAATTATACAAGTCACTGACATCCCTCGTACTATCTCAGGAAAAATCGTTGAATTGGCTGTGCGCACCGTCGTACATAACGAACGAGTTAAAAATACAGACGCCTTAAAGAATCCAGAAGCATTGAATTTGTTTAAGAATTTACCAGAACTGCAAGTTTAGCTATAGTTAATGTAACGATTACATTTGTAGCACCATTTTGAAGAAGGCTAGTATGACGACTTCGAGCAGTATCGATTCCAAGCAGTTAAAGGGCTTCATCCCCTTTGATTACCTAACTTCAGCTTGTGTAGAAGACTTAACCAGTCAGTTTCGTGAGCATACCTTGGAAAAAGGAAAGATTCTTTTTAAGCGCGGAAATACAGACAATGAGTGCCATTTCCTAATTAATGGCGACATTGATCTTGCCGATGAGAATTTTATTATTACTAAAGTTGCCGCGGGCAGCGAAGATAACTATCTAGCCCTCGATAATAGCTCTCAAATTCACCGTACTTCTGCCATTACTACAACCGAGTGCCAGTTTTACAGCATCAATCGCGACTACCTCGATCTCGTGACGACGTGGTCACAACTGTCTGAAGACTTAGAAGAACAAGATCCTGACTTCGATGATGCTGAAGGTCTCGACTGGATGGATGCTCTATTAAATTCGCCATTGTTTACGCGTATTCCACCAGCGAATATCCAGAAGTTACTGGTCCGTTTCAAAGAGCGTGACGTAAAAATTGGTGAAGTTATTGTCAAAGAAGAAGAACAAGGCGAAGAGTTTTACGTTATTAAAGAAGGTCGAGCAATTATTAGCCAAGGTGATGGCCATAAAGAAAAAACCCTTGCCGCTATTCAGACCGGAGACTGCTTTGGGGAAGATGCCCTTATCGCTGAGAGTGTGCGTAATGCGACCGTTACTATGGCCAGTAATGGTTCGCTAATGGTATTGGATAAAGTCGATTTCGATGAACTTTTAAAGAAGCCCATCATCAAATCTATATCCTTGGAGGAAATGCATATTCAGATGGATGAAGGCGACTCGGGTACCGTTTTAATTGATGTTCGCCGTCCACAAGAATTTCGCCATGATCGCTTAAAAAATAGTGAAAATGTGCCGCTTAATCATATACGTGAAAAACTAAAAAGTATGAATCATGATTTTAATTATGTGGTCTATTGCGATGGCGGACGCCGCAGTGAAGTTGCCGCATATATTATGACAGAGTCTGGATTCAATGCCGTTTGCTTAACGCGCTAATCATTCTAGAACGCAGCTTGCCCTTAGACATTAGCCCTTGAAATGAAGTTCCTGAACATTGCAGTTTCTTTACTCGTTATATTGACTTGCACCCGCCAAATCGGCTCAATGGTTGTTAAACTCAATCACCTCCTCTTTTTATAAGGTATTCCTGTGAAAACCCATTTTTTATTACTGCTATCAATTTTATTATTGTCGGCCTGTGCACATCAGCCTAATATTCACTTTCAACAAGTTGATAGTGCAAAACAAGGCGATTACCAAACGTTTAACATTACTTCCCTGCCGTTGAAAGGTCATACTCATCTCGCGAATGCAAAAATTGAGTTAGCGATTCGTACCTATTTAGTGCAGAAAGGAATGACTTACTCGGCAAAAGACTCGCAGATGACAGTGCAATATGCACTGGGAATTAAACAAATACAGAATGTTGATTTAAAGCCTATCAGCATCGGAGCTGGAGTTTATACAAGTCATCTTGTTAGGGACGAAACCTATGCGACCTTAGTGATCAATATTCGTGATAATGCACAAAAAGAAAACATCTGGCGCATGTCTGGGTCAAGAAAGATTGATGATGAAGAATTACCACAGGCAACCTTCAATAAAAAGTTTTCCGAAATATTAGAGAACTTTTTATAGTTAGAGCTTAAATGGAAAATTGGTATAATTATGCTTCTATGCCCAGTTCGCCAACATCCCTTTTTCAAAAACTTGATTCGAATGCAGCTGGCGCTCATAGATGAAGATATTGCTCACAGGGAAATTAAGCTCTTTACCTAAACGGTGCGCCAGCGAGTGCATGATTTTTTCGGTCAAATCTTTACTCAGCACTTCTGGAACCAGCAATTCTACTAAAATGGGATGAGTATGACTCGGCTGCTGCTCAGCTAGCTCCCCCTTGGCAATATAATGGTTTTCAGTAATATATTGCCAGCATATCGACAACTGAGCCTGTTCAATGCGAACATCCCGTGAAACACCACTACTAAGCGCCTCCATAACTTTTGGCATATCTCGATTATCGGCAAGTGGTAATGAGCTAATACGAATGATGGGCATTTCAATATCCTTTAAACTATTATTTATTAAGTTTAGATAAGATCTTTTAATCTGCAATTTTGAAGTATTCTAAATAATCTTTTTCATAGCTCGTTGCTTCTCTCTTATCCAGCCAATCCATCATTCGCTGCCGATTAGCAGGCCCTGCGATCACTCGGTCAATGAATTGGTTTAGTTTCTCTATCACGGCTTTACCTGCAGCATTACGAGTACATGCCACGTACGCGGGGCTGAAACGCGGAAGATTTTCAATCTCTAAATTAACAACTTCAATATCCTGGTTGTACGATATTTTTTTAAAATAAGCACTGACCCAAGGATACTCAATCATCATGTCAATTCGTCCATTGACTAACATTTCATATAACTGGCGGCTGCCGTATTCACCCGATGCCTGAATTATTTGATCCCCAGAAGACATCAACTTCGTTAATAGTTCATCTATTTCTTCGCCATAAGAACGTTGAGATACGATACCAAAAACACCATTATTAGCCTTAATGTAGTCTTCGATATTTAAGTGGCCGGCACTTCCTAATCGCTCTTTCCAATCATCTTTTCGCATAAGAACCCGGATCACTGGCGTGATCAACGCGGCATCAGAAAAATAGGCCACCTTTTCCCTTTCTGATGTTTTTAAAGTGCTAGGATGACATACGAGCTCTGCGCCCTTAGCAATTGAATACCATGCTCTGGCCGGGGTCATTACTTCATTATGGTGAACATACTCAGGCATTTCTTGCTGAGCGTTTTTAATGTACTGGTCCGCAATCCCTTGGCCCTTATATTCACCCTCAAGTATATGTATCGGCGCATAGGGGATAATACTCCAGATAATACGTTGTTCATCACTTACATTACTTGAACTCGTTTCAGCTCTAATATGAGTAATCTGCAGTATCAGTGCGATGAAGATGAGTAATCGCATGTAGGCCTCAAAATAAGCATATTAAACAAAGCGTAGCAGAGAAGTAATACTTATCCCTGAGAGCTCTTAACAATAGCTTCTGATTCCATTGATAAGACACAAATCATAAGCAAAAAAAAGCCCTGCAAGGCAGGGCTTTTTAATCTAATCAGCTATTAAAGCTTATCAGATTCGTCAGCTAGGTACTTAGCAACGCCTTCTGGAGAAGCGTCCATACCCTTGTCGCCTTTAGTCCAACCAGCAGGACAAACTTCACCGTGCTCTTCGTGGAACTGTAAAGCTTCAACTAAACGTACTAGCTCGTCCATGTTACGACCTAATGGAAGATCGTTGATGATCTGTGAACGAACAACACCTTCTTTATCGATAATGAAGGCGCCACGTAGTGCAACACCACCTTCAGTTTCTACGTCATAGGCTTTAACGATGGCGTGATTGATATCAGCAGCCAAAGTGTACTTAACAGCGCCGATGCCGCCTTGATTGATTGGAGTATTTCTCCAAGCGTTGTGAGTGAAGTGAGAATCGATAGAAACACCGATTACTTCAACACCTAGTTTCTTGAAAGTATCCATACGGTGATCCAAAGCGATCAACTCAGAAGGACATACAAAAGTGAAATCTAATGGGTAGAAAAATACGATACCGTATTTGCCATTGATAGTTTCAGACAAAGAAAACTCGTCAACGATAGTGCCATTACCAAGTACTGCTGGAACTGTGAAATCTGGTGCTTTTTTACCGACCAATACGCTCATATTCAAATCTCTATTAAATGAGTGGGAGTATCTTGATGCTCTGGCATCAAGCTGAATTATTTAAGCCGATAATAATACCCTGCTCAATCTATAAATCCTACCGCTACCATGGGTTATTTACTTAAAAAGATGGAGCCTAGTGCTCTGCTCTATTATCATGACTAAAACATCTACTAAAACGCTTATTATAATAACAAGGATCGATTAAGAAACGTGCACTCACCTACTACAAAAATAGCCTTAGCTCTTTTGCTTTCGATCGCTGTGCACAGCTTATTACTCATACCCGGTGAACCCACAGAAAGGTACCTCTCTCAAAACTCCATTATTCATGCTCGCCTAGATAAGCAAGATAAAGAGTTAATTCAGCCAGAGCAAACCGGACAAGTCAGCCAGCAACATAACAAACAGATATCTGAAGCGAGCGACCCATCCCAAACACGCCAAGATCAACCGCTGAAACAAGAAGCGAGTAAGGCTCAAGAAAAGAGTCAAGAACAACCCGTTATTAGTAGTAAAAGTGCGAGTAATCAAAAAGCACTTAATACTCAGACTGAAGACGTCCCCACGAAAATGACCCGACAAGCGGAAGTGGAAGAGCTGGTTGAGAAAACAGACATTGCCGTGACGAAACCTACCTCGCAGCAAAGCAGTCAAATTAGTAGCGATAGCCGCGCTCAAGTAGAAGCGCTAGAGGGCAGCGAAGACCCGACCTATTCTTCTTATCGACGCGTATTAAGGCAGTACTTGGCGCAGCGACTAGAAGCTAATTCTGCACTCAAAGGCCGAGTTCGACTAAAAATTAAGCTTGAGTATGGCTCTATTGCTACCCATGTGAACATCATCGAATCCAGCGGTGACCTAGATGTCGACAATTGGGCGAAAAGATCGGCGCTTGCAGCGAACCCCTACCCTAAAATTCCAAAAGAGATTGGCTCTACGTTTGAGTTTTCTCCTACCTTACAGCTGGGTACCACTGAGCCTACTCCATAAACTGTCCCATTAGATCGACTAGAAGGCAATAGATGCTATATCAATCTCTTTTTCACCATAAAGATAATCACAGCCTGCATCTAATGCACATCAGCCAAGCGGGGCATAGTGGGACGCCTATCTTGATGATCCATGGCATGGTAGAAGACGGACGGATTTTTTATCATAAAAGTGGCAAGGGGCTTGGTAGCTTTATGGCAAAGCAAGGCTATGATGTTTACATCGTAGATCTTCGGGGAATGGGATTAAGCACCCCTAAAGTCAGCGCTGCTAGCTCTCACGGTCAGACAGAAACAATCCAGCAAGATATTCCCGCGCTTATCCGATTTGTATTGGCACACAGCGGCCATAAAAAGCTGCATATAATGGCCCATTCTTGGGGCGGTGTTTACACCAATTCCGCTCTGCTCTTTCAACCAGAACTAATCCCTCACGTTATCACATCCACGTTTTTCGGCAGCAAGCGTACAGTGAGAGCAAAAACCTTCGAACGGTATTTTAAAATCGATTTAATTTGGAATCGTTTATCGTTAGCCGCCAGCAGACACAAGGGATTTTTGCCTGCCATTAGTTACAAACTCGGTTCCGAAAATGAAAGTCTTAAAACTCATCGACAATGCGTAGAGTGGGTTAGAAATGATAACTGGATAGACAGTGATGATAGCTTCAATTATGGCGCTGAGGCAAAGAAAGTTACGCTCCCTCCGACTCTACACATAGCCGCTATTCGTGATATCAGTATGGGGCACCGATTTGATGTGAAAGCCTTTATGAAAGAATCTGGCCCACATAAGGCCGAGTATCTGCTATTGGCCAAGAAGCAAGGTAACTTGATCGACTATGATCACATTAATATGCTGATAGCGCCTGAATGTGAGACAGATCACTTCCCTTCTGTTTGCCATTGGATTAAGAAACACGAAGCCTAATCAGCAAAGCAGAGACTACAAGAAGGCCCCTGTTAGAATTAACAAATTTTAACCTGTAACTTTTCTTTCAGGCACAAAAAAGGCGACCCGAAGGTCGCCTTTTTCTTAACACTTTTTTAGTCGCTCTTATCTCTTTGTATATAAGAAATGAAGAGTTTCTAAAGCGCTAACAAATTCAAATTAGAACTGGTTAGAAGTGTTGTTCGCGCCGCCTGCTTTCAAAGCGTTTTCGCCAGCAAAGTATTCTTTGTGGTCGTCGCCCATGTCTGAACCAGACATGTTCTGGTGCTTAACGCAAGCGATGCCTTGACGGATCTCTTTACGCTGAACGCCAGCAACATAACCCAACATACCTTCTTCACCGAAGTACTCTTTAGCCAAGTTATCAACAGACAATGCAGTCGTGTGGTAAGTTGGAAGAGTGATCAAGTGGTGGAAGATGTTCGCTTCACGAGCTGTATCAGCTTGGAAAGTACGAATCTTATCATCACACTGAGCAGCTAGCTCAGTTTCGTCATACTTAGCATTCATAAGATCAGTACGATCGTATGCAGAAACGTCAGTTCCAGCTTCAACCATTGCGTCAAAAGTTTGCTGACGGAAGTTAAGAGTCCAGTTGAAAGATGGGCTGTTGTTATAAACAAGCTTAGCATCTGGAATTTCTTTACGAACTTCGTTCATCATGTCAGCGATGTCTTTAACAGACGGAGTCGCAGTTTCGATCCAGATAAGGTCAGCACCGGCTTTGATTGCTTCAACAGAATCAAATACGCAACGCTCTTCACCAGTACCAGCACGGAATTGGAAAAGACCAGAAGGTAAACGCTTAGGACGTACTAGCTTGCCACCGCGGTTAAAGACAACATCGCCTTCAGCCATGTCAGCTACATTAACTTCTTCAGCATCGATGAAAGAGTTATAGATATCGCCTTGATCGCCAGCTTCTTTAACTACTGCGATTTCTTTAGTAAGACCAGCACCTTCAGAGTCAGTACGAGCAACGATTAAACCGTTGTCGATACCAAGCTCTAGGAAAGCATAACGCAAAGCGCGGATTTTAGAATGGAAGTCAGCGTGAGGAACAGTTACTTTACCGTCCTGGTGACCACATTGCTTTTCATCAGCAACTTGGTTTTCGATCTGTAGGCAACAAGCACCTGCTTCGATCATTTGCTTAGCCATCAAGTAAGTCGCTTCAGCGTTACCAAAACCAGCATCGATATCAGCAATGATTGGTACGATATGAGTTTCGTGACCATCGATAGCAGCTTGAACTTCTTTTTCTTTAGCAGCATCACCAGCTTCACGAGCAGCGTCTAGATCGCGGAAAAGACCGCCTAGTTCACGTGCGTCAGCTTGACGTAGGAATGTGTAAAGTTCTTTAACCAAAGAAGCTACAGAAGTTTTTTCGTGCATAGATTGGTCAGGAAGAGGACCAAACTCAGAACGTAGAGCAGCAACCATCCAACCAGAAAGGTATAGGTATTTACGTTCAGTAGTTCCGAAATGCTTTTTAATTGCGATCAGTTTTTGCTGACCAACAAAACCGTGCCAGCAACCCAAAGACTGAGTGTACTTAGTTTTGTCTGCATCGAAAGCAGCCATGTCAGCACGCATAATATCTGCAGTGTACTGAGCTACATCTAGGCCAGTTTTGAATTTGTTCTGTGCGCGCATGCGAGCAGCAGATTCTGGGGTGATGTCCCAAGAGAAGCTAGCAGCTTCTTGAGCAGCAGCAACAGATTTAATATCGTTTTGAATAGCTGACATGTGTCAATCCTTCAATAATGTGAGTGGGGGCGGGTGCCAATCTCGTAGCGTGTCTCAATGCACCAAACCTTTTTGCTACGATGCGTATATTAGATAGATTCACACCATAATTGAAATTAATAACATGTATACCTGTTATTTATTTGCTGAATACCCCTCATTATTGAGCTCCTATAGAAGATTACGTCTTTCTACACTCCCTCAGTAGCTTGTCGATCTTACAGCGGATCTTCTTCTGCAGCTTCATCATACCCTTGTCATAACCGCCCTCTCGAGTCACCTTCTCGCGAATTCCAGCTATTTTGGCGTCTAATAGCCTTTCTTCACGGGGAGAAAATTTCAGCATTTTCTCTTTTGGTACTTCGCGACTGTTCTTTTCAACTTCACGGTAAAGCATGTTTAATTTCACAAACAGGTCTTCACGTAAAAACTGCCCTACTTCAAGAGGAATCGTATCCAATCTAGAAACGACCTGTAGAGTCATTTGTGATACTGGATAATCGACAATACTGCCGTGCTTCAGTCCTGCCCCTAGGTTGAACATGTTATAACCCACTAAAGGTGCCATCAAAACATCAGCATCAGAAAGGTTGTATGCCCCCGCAGCAGCGGCAGTATTAACGCCCTCTACTAATTTCATATCAAACGCCTCATATAACGCTTTCTGAGAGACATCACCTCCAACAACAGCCGCTTTCCCCTTAAAAGTTCTTTTCAAGGTCGGTTTCTTGCCGTTATGGGTAAAGATGTAATTAAAACCAATCGGGATAACGCCTACGATATGATAATCACCTTGAACCATCTTCTTATGAGCATGAGTACTGGCCAATACCTGCAGTAGATACTTCATATGCCTGCGGCTAGGGACGCCCCCTAAGGCCTCAATCGAGCCCGTAAATTCATTAAATTGCCTAGCTTGAGCACCACTCATAATCGAGGTATCGCAATGACCTGAAATGAGTTTATCAACGACATCTTGTTCTTTGGTATACGCTTCCACTACCATGTGAATACCATAGTGCTTAAGGCGTAATTGCTGATCTACTGCTGAAGTGTAGATAGGACCTTGCTTACCCAATACATCCCAGACACAGGTAGTCCGTGAAGGGATCTCACCATCAACCAGCATATGCGAATAGAGTTTTTTTAACGCCCGGATACGTGATTGCAATGTACGGCCTTGATCCATGGCCCTTGCTCGTAATTCATCGTCGGTAAGTGTTCTGGCAACTGCATCATTTGAAATCAATCCACACGATAAGCAGAAAGATAAAGCGAGCAGCAGCGATGAGAAGTTTTTCATTATTATTATCCCTTATCGATACTATCCAAGGGCTAGCATAACGATAAATATCGTTACTAGCACTCTTTACCTACGGATAAAATCAATAAAAGGATAATCCATTCAAGAACGATTGATTACTGAATAGGGGTTGCGGTTAAGTTAGTCGTTAAGTTAAAGTTTTGCATGACTACCCCATAGAATACTGTCTGCGGGGCTGCCGGGGCATTTGCATGCACTAACTGCACAGACTCAATTTCCAACTCTTTAAATAAAACATTACCCTTTACAGCGAACCCTAAAGGGCGCCTAGCCCGCAACGCTTCACCAGCAGAAGTATTAGCCTCTACAATACTTGAAGCAACATAGGTTATTTCATCAAATGCTGGGTTGCTATTGTCGTCATATAAAAGTTCATAGACCGTATCGTCTTGAGCATCTGTTGTCTTCTTTAATACTTTTGTTTCAAAGACATCAATACTCAAGTTTGCTTTTAAACCATAATCATTGGAACTATTCTCGCCGTCACTGCCTGTACCATCATTAGTACTGAAGTTATTAAAAACTATTTGAGTACCCTTAACCTCATCTCCGGCAGGGTTTATATCCCTATTATTTTCCCAAGTTAAACGATTTCTTGCTATAGCACTACCATCGGTTGTCGCTCCTGCATCAGCAAATGCCGCTTTAAGAGAAACAGTCATACCTTGCTCACCACGATCTTCCCAGCGCCCACCACCTGAGCCACAAGCTGATTCAGAGGAAGCATTCGCGCCCACGCATACTTCGCCTGCGCCTCCTGGAATAATTGCCAGAGAAGAGTTCTGTTCAAAACGCTCAAGCTTAATTCGCCCTAGACTTCTACCTCCTGCTTTATCTCCCCAGCGTAGATTGGCAATATCCATTGTACTCCACTGTTCTCCACGATTAATTTTTACGCCATCACTCTCAACATCAAAAGTAATATCACGTAAGTGGATATCGTAATTAACACCTGTTGCCCAAATACCTTTGCCATTTTCATCAATTGACAAACCTATATTCGAGTTACTAAAGAAATAATCACCATCTATTCGAATGCCACCACCTGTAGCGCCGCCTGCTGTAATTTCAGTAAACCCGTCAATATCAAAATCTATTGCCTGGAATACCTCAAGGGAAAGCAGTAACTCTGCACCACCTTGTAAAGGTGCCGTCTTACTACCAACACGTAAACCATCGATACTATAAGAACCTTTTAAATCAGAAATACCAATTGCCAATTTTTCATCACGTACATCAATCGTCGTATTAGCCGAACCAGAAGACTGGATGCCACTAAATACAACTCGGCGGCCATCGTCTATATAGGACAATTCTGCATTCGCTAAATTCCACTGACTCGCGATACTTAAACCTTCAGCCGCTAAGTTGGGCTGACCAGCATTTGTTTGTCCCGCAGGTATAAGAAGCCCGCTGTAAAAACTGATTGCATAGTTCTTAATTTGATCGGGCATAGAATTGAAATCAGGTCGAGTAATACCGGGAGATAATTGAAAACGGTTATTAACCTGGCCATCATGCAATAAAAAATCAAGCTCTATTGAACCCACCGGTTTAGTACTGTCACCTATTAAGATTTTACCCGCATTAAATGAACCATCTAATTGATCAAAGCCAATCTCAAGATATGTAGGCTCTACATCAAGGGTTAGATTCGTTAAATTAATCTCGCCGCTGAAATATCCCATTAATAAGGAATTCCCTTCCGTAGGAGAATCATAATCGGTAAAACGAACATAATTTGCAGGATCAGAAAGAATATTTACCTGTGAGTGAAAGGTTAAACCTTCTGTACCATTACGACCACCGCCAAATATTTGCATATTAGCCGACAGTGCCAATTCTCCGGCCAACTCTCCTAAGCTAACACCCGCCAAACTTAAAGCGCCCGAGGAAAAAGAAAAGTCAAAATTATCCATTCCAATTTTTAAGCCGGTACGAGTAAAGCCTTTGGTATTATCAATCGCATCGTATTCAAGAGTAAAATTATCGATACTGGCGTTATAGCCAATATTTTCAAACGACATGGCATGACCATTCGTTTTCCAAATCAAATCAGCATTCGATATACCAGCAATGAAGTTTCCTTCAAGCCCACCCGTACTCATTCCCTTAATACTAAAATTAGTAACGGCTTCATAATTTAATGTAAAGTCACCAAAACTCGCCACAGAGTTTTTGATTCGAATAGCATCAATATGCATCTGCGTCGGTTTTATATCCGTTTCAACCTTAAGTGAGCCATCCGCTGACACATCCATTTTATAAGTTCTGCTTGCAACTCCATCGACATCATTTTGTGATGATAAGCGAAGCCCTTCAATAGCCAGGTCATTACCATCATCGGTATAACTCAACGAACCAATATTTAGTAATTGGCTTTGCTCTATTGTTAAACCAGATTGTGCTTGCACTGCTGATAAGGACGCATCGTCTAAAGCTTTTAATGCAAGACAAGAGTTTGATATTGAAAATACGATAAGAATTAGAGATTGGCTTATTTTAGCTTTCATATTTATCACCCCTATGGATTCCCTGTTGGAAATAATAAGAGATTTCCGCGCAAGCTAACATCACCGTCAATTTTCACACTTAAAATATCTGTTTGCGCAAATTCAGCTATTACCTGCCCCTGACTGTTTACTTCTTTATCAGTCGGTCGAGCAAAGTTACTATTAGCCAAAGTAAAGCTCACATTGCTATATTTTATTGTATAAGGCAGCCCAATTTCTAGCACATCCCTGTTAAAGGCCACACCATCCTTCGTATATTCAGCGTCATTAGGATCATGATCCGTATTAGTGGAATCGAAGTTATTATCAAAACCAGAATTAATCGTCCGAGTTGCCAGCGTCATCCCTTCAAAGGAAAAGCGCCCTCGTATATTATCTAATACCAACCAGCCAGAGCTGTCACCATCACCCGCATTGACGGCTATCCGTGCTCCGCAACGTGTATTCGTGGATGTTGAAATACAACTATCCTTCCAGACACCAGGGTTCGAAGGATCAGTCTCAATGTTCAAAGGACCACCCGCTTCATTAATGGTAATATCTCCAGAAAGGTATACGCCTCCCTGCCCAAGTACTTGTTGAAGCTCTTCTTCATCTAAAGGCTCAAGCGCCATTAAGCAAGGTAGGTATAAAGCAGACAATGCAATAATTATTATTTTTATCATGCAACCATTTCTCTATTGTAAATCGTGGCTTTTAACTTCTAAGTATTGAATTTGAAGATTACTAACGGTAGTCGAACCAAAATCTTGTCCTCCGACAATTACCTTATCAACATATACATTAGATTGAGGACCTGATTGATAATACTTAGCCAGATCTTTGTAGTCTTGTGCAGCTACACCCGAATTACAGCCACCCGTATCATTTAAAGATGAACACTTGCCCTCTAATGTTCCCACTTCAAAAATAAAATTCCCAGTATCGTCCACCTCAAAAGTAACAGACTGATACTCTCCAAAACCCAATTGCAGCTCAATATTAACATCTCTAAAATTGACGGTATCTCCGCAGTTATTCCCAAGAGAGTCACAAGCAAAGAATTGAATTTCAGGAGTATTTATGTTTAAAGCAAACTCTCCTTCTACATGTCCATTACCACCCCAGAGTCGTGCATAAGACCCATCAATTGACAGACTTTTAATATGATTTTCTAAAGATTGATAACGAGTGCCAGCAATATCCAAATCAAAACGAATCCCCGTATTAGGCCGCTCTGATAATCGACTACCCTTAATTTTAGTTGGGGCAGAGAATTCAAAAACGGCTTTATCAGTAACACCGACATCGTTACCATCTCTCAATTCAAGATTAAATGGATTTACTAAACGCCCTATATTTACAGGATGATCAGTCGCATCCGCTCCTTGGACACTTCCTGGACCAGCAATATAAAACTGAGAAATTCCAATAGTAACATCGTCACCACCAGAGGTTTTTAAGCCATTAATTTCAAAGGTTCCTCCTCCATTAACAGTTTCTCCAGCATTAAAAACAAAGTCCTCTAGAACGATACCAATACCAGCACCATCGATATCACTTAGATGAGTATCCGTTAACGCCTCAAGATCTGAGTAGCTAAAGTTTGAACACAGTATTAAGAACCATGTTCCTATTAGCCGAGCTTTTAATTTTTGAAAGAATATTTTCATGCTAGCGACCTCCAAAATACGGATCAAGATATCGCGTTCTGCTTCTAGGTATTCCATTAAAGGCTTGATCAAAGTTCACTGTTATTCCACCATTTGGAATATTGATAAAAGCACCCCTGCTTGCGGTAGTTGAATTACTGCCATCTTTCCAAGCTATATCTTTAGTTTGAAAAGATACAAATAAGCCTTCACTCTTTTGACCATTATTACCAATATCTAACGATTTAAAATTAGTCAGAGGAAAACATGTATCAATACCCAATACACTGCATCCCTGTGAACTAGCAAAATCTAAGTCTAATAATCCACTAAAAAGACCACAGTTTTGATCACAGCTTAAATTTTGACCATTTACCATTCCAACATATTGTGCTCTATAAGGATCTGACACACCGGTGTTCTTGTTCACCAATTCTGCTCCGGCAGTTAATACACTATTATCGCTAACACCCGCAACCCACAATAGAAAATCTTGACCCGTATTAGCTTTATCATATATAGATTTACCAAATCCACGAATACCAATATCAATATTACCTGTTAAATATTCGATATTTCCACTTAACTTTCCTAACGCGCCTCCAAAACCAACACGTACACCCGCTAAATTTTGCTTACCAGTAACAGAATCATTATCAAAAGCCAACTCAATAAAAGGGTCCGCTATCTCAAATGGAACAATTGAACCACTTTCGTCAATATGTCCTAACGCAAAATCTGTAATTTTAATATCTGCACTGCCTGCTGCTTTACCAGCAACATCGTATTTACCCAACTCAAGTAAGTCAGCATTTAGTGAAGTTTTGATATCAAGCCCGAAAGTGATCTTTGTAAAATCAAGACTATTATTAACATCACTTGAATGATCGATATTAATAAAAGCTTGCCCTATTGCATTCGACAATTCACGCTCATCAATAGGGACTAACTGAGCATTTGTCATACTAGAAAATATCAATAGAAAAAAAACTAGTTTTGAGAATATATTTAGCATTATCCACCCTAGAAAGGCGTTATTTTTTATTATAAGATCCTGAATTTTTTTTCAGGACACTAGCTAAACACTATTTAATAGGTAAAAAAAAAAAGACAGAAGCAATTTCTTTGATTTCAAAACGGAAGTACTTCAACTAGCACAAATGGAATATTCTATTAGTAATATAAATAAAATAGGTAAGCCCAATGAGTGCAATATAGGTACATAAGTTCTAGTTAAATTAGTTTGCATGCTAACTTTCGATCTCCTTTTATTACTATTTTTGAGATTAAAGCGAACACTTGTTTTTATTATTACACGATACCTTCATGATAACTTTTCCTCATATGCATCCTGAGAAAATTCGCCATATATTTCAAGCATAATTTCTCTAATTTATTAATGATGATTTTCTGGCACCTATCGCCTTTTAATTAAATCTAAAAACTTGAAATATTTTAGTAGTAACAACGGAAACGACGCTTCAATAGCCGTAATTTTACCTATAGCAAAAGCCCGCTTCGCTACCCTACATTAGTAAAAGAGACCCTAGTCATTATTCTAAAAACCCTAATAACCTCCCGGGCCATATATTTACTGAAGGTAAAAAAACCCAACAGACAGCTCGCTAGTGAATCTGCTGAGGATCTTTAGAATAAGAGCTTGACGATGCTCCTGCCCTTCGCAGGCTCAGATCGTCAAAGGCCACTTGAAGCTGCGCTTCAAAATACGTGACTTTCGACCCTATTATCACATGGGGAAGAGCCCGCTTCGCTCCCCTATTTCAGTAAAAGAATTTCACAGTCATTATTCTAAAAGCTCGAACAGGCCTGCCGTCGCATTTTCTCCAGACGAAAAAAAACCCTAACAGGAGACCTGTTAGGGTTTTTAGAATAAGAGCTTGACGATGACCTACTCTCACATGGGGAAACCCCACACTACCATCGGCGCTACTGCGTTTCACTTCTGA
>Ga0209396_1000082_pt1 | contig 141311 bp, 109 predicted proteins | sample GOMGulsemesocosm_6_FD_184638 | JGI IMG/M metagenome (GOLD analysis project Ga0209396, IMG submission 184638) | Methane-oxidizing microbial communities from mesocosms in the Gulf of Mexico - GOM8C Gulf of Mexico (SPAdes) (version 2) | ecosystem: Environmental > Aquatic > Marine > Cold seeps...
CGCGAAACCTACCACAAGATGAGATTTCTTTAAAGGGTCGTAGGAGATTACTACGTTGATAGGTCATAGGTGTAAAGGCAGTAATGTCATAGCCGAGTGATACTAATAACCCATAGGCTTATGTACGGGTCAGCTCTCTTTTAGGGGGCTGACGTTAAACTCTTTTCTTAATTTTTTTACAAGTTGTTTTTTATATCTCAATATGTTAACTTATTTTATAATTGAAAAATTGAATATTCAATGATTATAAATTATTGAATACTTAAATATTTAATCTTTCAATTAACAGTTTAAGGTGGTTATAGCAATGGGGCTCACCTCTTACCTTTCCGAACAGAGAAGTTAAGCCCATTAGCGCCGATGGTACTGCAGTTATGTGGGAGAGTAGGTCGCCGCCTTCTTTAATCCTCAACATTCATTGAATGTTGAGGATTTTTTTTGCTTTATACTGAAATACTTACTTGAGTACAATCGTTAATTAACTTTCAAGTTAGATATTTATATTTAATAGTTGTTTAACTAACTCGATTAGCGTATTCATTCTAATTCATTATTATTTAATGAATTTTCCTCCTTCGATCTGTGAATTTATGAGTAGAAGCAATATTTTTATTTCTTTAAATTTGTTTATGAATTATTAACACCTATGTTTTTTGAATAGTTATAATGACTTATTTATTTGCTTGGTTTTCTGAGGTATACCTCTACTTTAGTTAACATGTGTTAGTTATGGTTATTATTGATTTTACACTTATTTAGTGATATTTATAAGAAAGACCCTAATGTTTTGTAATAAAAATTAATATATCATAAATAGTTGGGTAACTTTTCTTAGGTTTTTAGAACATGTAAGTATATAGATTACTAATAACTATATGCTATTTGTTTATGAGAAATTTACATAAAAGCTTATCAATAATTTTAATTTGCACACTTTTACCATTCTGTTATTCTCAAAATATAAATATTACTTATGAAAACCCTTCGGGAATAGAAATTTGTGGTAATCAAGAAGTTTATCGTGTTACTATAGAGAATAATAGTAATAAAGTAATTGATGAACATTCCTTATTGGAAGTTAATTTGCCTATCGGAATTGTTTATGTAGATAATACTGTATCAAATAATTTTACAGATGTAACAGTGATAGATTTAAATAATCCTATTTTCAAAGTACTAAATGTAATAGCAATTGGTGACTCATTAAGCTTAGAATTTCAGGCTATTGCAAAATGTAATAGTTATTTATTTATTAATGATGATTTAGTTGATATTAAAAACATAGTTAAATATTCATATTATACCGAAGGAGAAGAACAACCTGAAATTATTCTTGATAATATGGATAATTATAATTTATCATTCAGAAATATTTCTCTTGAATTACCAATAGAAAGTTTTGGGGTGCCTAATCAAACACTTGAATTTACAAATACAACAGAAATTTTGACTCAAGAGCTTAATATTAGTATACCTGGTAATTCAATTGACTTTTCTGAATTTCAAATAAATGTTAATAGAACAGAGGAATTGGCACTTGTTGGAGTGTCTGAATTAATTATTGGAACAACTAGTTATGATGTATCAGGATTAACAGTTTATTGCCCGATAAGTACTCCGAATACTTCAACTATAGTATTCAATGCTTCTAATATAGGCTTAAGTGTTTCTGATTTTAGCGCCAATATGTTGATTAAAGTTAAATTTAACTTTAGAGCAAAATCTTGTTTTCAGTTCAATACTCAACACGCAGAATATGAGTCGGTAATTGATGATGCTAATACTGAAGATTGTGTCGTTTCAAAAATTATGGGTGATTTTCAATTCAGCTCTTTAATTCCCAATTTAACCTATACTTTTGATTCAGATGACGCCCTTAATTTAAATGGTGGTACATCTAGAGTAACTTATGTTATGACGAACCCATCATCTAGTACTGTTCCAGCACTGGACATTCATTTATTTCTTAAATACGCATATGGAGGTCAAGTTTCAAATATAATAATAAACAATATATCAGTAGATGAAACTATTTACTCAAGTTCATATGGGAGTTATATTCATTTATTAGGGAATAATATTACGGGTTTAACAGCTTTGACTGATGAGGATAATGATGGTCAGATAGATGATTTGGCACCTGGTGCTTCTATAAGTGTGTCTTGTGATGTTAGTTTATCTCTTTTACAAGAAAACTTTTCATTGGATAATTGCGATAGTGGTTTATATAAAAAATATTTTCAGGCTGAATTTAAAAGCTTAGGTTCAGAGTGTTCAACTGATTACTCGCTAGATAATGGATTACATTCTTTTTTTCAATTTAGAGATGTTAGTGTTGATGAATCTATAGAAATAGATTCAGATATTGATGTTGGAGATCAAAATACAGTTCAATTTAATTTTATCAGATTTGGTGGAGGATTAAACAATCAGTTATATGAAGATGATATGCTTCTAGAAGCAAATTTTGAAATTCCTTGTGGGTTAGGTTTAGTGCCGGGTTCTATTAAATTTAATAGATGGGATACTAATTTGGAGTTGTCAACAACAGAAACTATATCCGTAATAGACGGAAAAACTATTTTAAATATTCAGCTTACAGAACCGTATATTTTTCAAAATACTTTTGAAAAATATGGAGGAACATTTGAGTTTGACTTAATATTGGATGGTAATTCTTCTTCTATGTGTATAAGTAATGATCCCTTTTTAAAAGCAACAGTTTATGGTGCTTTTTCAGAATCTCCAAATCAAAAATTAAATTTAGGTTGTGATGAGAAAGAGCTTTATTTACATTATTATCCTTTATTTCCATCTTGCCCTAATGATTATCCAATAGTGCCAAGTAGTTTTAATGCGATTCGTACAAGTTATGGAAATTACACTGATGGAACATCAATTACTATTGAGGGTATTGAAAATGGTAGTTTTCAAGGAATAAACTCTAAAGCAGCTTACGCATGTGATACAATTAGAACTGAAATTGTTAGTGCAGCAGTCTGTGATTTAAGTAGCGATCAAACATTTTATGGATATATTTGGTATAATCACCCAGAGAATACACCATTTTTTTCAATGACTCAAGCAGAATACACAATTGGTTCAGGCCCCTCTATAACAACAAATAATATTTCGCTTAGAACAGATTTAAGTACTTCTATTAAAACTGTTTATGAGATTCAAATTAGTGGTCAGGAAGTAAATAAATATGATGCCGTTAAAATTAATGGTTTTTTTACAGTAGATAAGATGATTAATAATAATCCAAACTTCCCTAATGTTTATGATGTACTTGGTTTTAGAGGAGGGATTAATATTATTCCTGTTTTGCCTTTATCTCCTTATCATTATGGAACAGAATTTGAAATTTACAGCCTAAATTATATTGGTAATTCTACAAGTATTCCTGCAAGTTGCTCTAATAATGGACTATATTCTATGTCATTTAATATTAATGGAGGAAATGGAGATGATTTTCCTAATGAATTTAGAAATATTGTTCAAATAGTGGGACCTGTAGAGCTAACAATTCCAGAAGAAGTAGCAGGAAAAATAGTTCCTCAAACAGCAAACTACTTTGTAAGTAATAGCTTTCCGTATTCACTTATTATTGATGATGTTGGTGGAGGAGTTTATAGAATTTATGACAGTAATTTTGGATCTCTTGATGAATTTAGGCCTTTTGATAAAACAAGGACATCTATGAAATGTTCAATAGATGTTTATTTTGCATTGAATGATTGTGAGCTTCAGGGAGTTTATACTGTTGATGGAATAGCTTCATATAAAGAGGGAGGGTATTCAACTAACTCTTGTGAGGAAATATTGTCACATAATTATGCTCAGCAAATTATTAGTAGTGGTAATAGTTTCAATACCGGAGATTTATCATTAGATATTGTAAATCCATATTTCCAAACATTAGGGGCTATAACGAGGTATAAAATAGATGTTGATAACATAAGTGATCAACAAGCACTTTACCCTTGGATTAAGTTTAATTACCCTGATGATTTAATAACAATTATGAACTCATCAATTAGTGGATATAACATTCTAGATTCAGTTTATGGAGATGATACCTTATTATTAAAGTTACAGCCAATTGGTGCTAATAGTAGTATGGAAGGATATATTGATGTATTATTGAATGATTGTGAATTTGAAGAGCAAAATATAGATATAAATATAGAAACTGGTGTTTCTTGTGGTCCTATTTCTGATGGTATATTAAATAATGATGGTACAATTTGTGCTTTGGATACAGATAAAAAAGTAGAGTTGGAAATTATAAAATCAAATTTAAGAATGGATGTTATAGCACTTTTTGATACTAATACTCCTCTTCAGTTTTGTGATACGTTTCAATATGTTGTTCAAATATTTAATAATGAAAAAGCAACTATTGATAATCCTAATTTTAAAGTAGATATCCCTAATGGTTTTGAAATGTCTGTTCAATATCGTTATCCTGTGTATGAAGCTATTGACCCTACTAATCCGGAATTTTCAGATATAGGTTTTTCTTTACCAATTAATATAGTAAGTGAGCAAATTTGGGATTTAGAAGCTGTTAATGGAGTGCTTCCAGGGTATTTAGCTAATCAAAATAATTATTTAAATAATTATTACCAATTGTTAGTAACATTTACGCCAACTTGCACTAATGATGGTACAAATTCAATAAGTTTTACTGCTACTGGTGACACGAATTGTACTGAAACTAAAGAAATATTTTTTCAATCTACACCTACATTCATAGAGTTAGAGCAATTAAACAACTATACTCCTCAATTATCTATTGATGTCCAACAAAATGAAGATTTAAATAATTATTCTGCAACAGTTCATTATCAGCCTGATACAAATATTCCTGAATCAACAGGGATTGTTACTATTAGTTTGCCTGATGGAATATATTCTACAGATAACTTGAGTTTTGAATTACCTCAAACTGAAATTACAAACTTTGCATTTAATTTTACAACAGCTATGGAATATTGTGAAGTCACAAATTTTCTTGTTGATACTATTATAGAAACAGATATGAGTTGTAATGTAAATACTTCTTGTATTAAGACATTTGATTTTCAAGAACGATTAGTTAAAAATATATGTAGCCAGGAGTGTGATATTGAAGCTAAATTTGAAATAGAAAAAATTACTGATTGTACATATCAATTTAGTAATCACTCAACAATTAATAAATGGGGAGCAGTTGAGTATTTATGGGATTTTGGTGATGGAAATATAAGTACTGAGTTTGAACCATCATATAGCTATACTGTTAGTGGTGTCAATTATGTAACACTTACAATTACAGCTTTAAATGCTATAGGCGAAAGTTGTCAAAGCACATTTGGTCCAATAAAAATTGAAACCAAGGAGTGTTTTCAAGAAGGAGGGTGTACAGACATTATAGCTACAACTAGTTTAAAATTATTCCCTAACCCTAATAATGGAAAATTCACTTTATTTTTTAAGAACTGTATTAAATATTGTGAAATTCAAGTTTTAGATATGCTTGGAAAAATAGTATATCATAAATTGATGGTCAATAATAATGAAGTTATAATTGATGTATCTAATTGTGCTAAAGGGGCTTACATGATTAGGGCGTCAAATGACAAAATGAGTATAACTAAAAGGATTGTAATTAAATAAATGGGTCAATTTTTAATTTAATTACTCATTATTAAATAGTCTCTTTAAAGGATATTTATATATAAAATTGTGAACTAATTAGTTTTTTTAGTCTTTTTTGATTGTGATTCAGCTAAAATAGTTATCTTCAGTCTTATATGAGTAAACCCTTTATTTTATCACTTCAAAGTACTCTGGATAAGTCACTAGTTTTATTAGAACATATAACAGAGATAGAATATACGGATGATTCAGTTGGTCCTTTTTATTCAAGCATAGGAGGACATATTAGGCATATATTAGATTTTTATACGTCAATTTTTAAAGGATTAGATAATTATTTAATCGATCTAACAACCAGAGAGCGTAATACTGCCATAGAACATGATATATGTTTCGCTAAAATAGAAATAAAAAAAGTTTTAACTGAATTAGAGAGTTATTCAGGTTATGATTTAGAAGAGAAATATGAATTAATTGATGATTTAGGGCAAGGTAAAGTGTCTATTCCTACTAATTTATATGCAATTTTTGCTCAAGCAAATTCACATACAATTCATCATTATGCAATTATTTCACAATTGTTATTTTCTTTTGAAATTGTAATAGAAGATAAAACTTTTGGGTATAATCCAACCACTCCAATTAAAGTTTCTAAAAAATACTAGTCGTTAAATAACGCTTTCATAATTGTATGCAAGCCTTTCATTGTTAATAATATTGCGGTAACACAAAATACACCAGCAATACCAATAGTTAGAAAATTTCGTAACTTAAAGCCTAAATGTAATAAAAATGGCCCGGAAAACATAAAAAATAAAGCTATTGCCATAAACTTTATTCCTTTGGATAATAGTTCTTTATCTGTTCTCATTAGTATAATATATTGTTGCGTTACGAACTGAGCCATGTTTTAATAAAAGCTCTTTTGCTAAATGACGATTTATTTGTAAAGAATTCATAATCATTTGTGTACCTCGTTCAACTAGTTTGTCATTAGATAGTTGCATATCAACCATTTTATTTCCTTTTACCTTTCCTAATTGAACCATAGTAGCTGTAGAAATCATGTTTAACACTAATTTCTGTGCAGTACCAGCTTTCATTCTTGAACTTCCAGTAACAAACTCAGGTCCAACAACTACAACAATTGGAAATTTAGCAGTTAATGATAATGGACTATTTTCATTACAAGTAATACAGCCAGTACTAATATTATTTTCATTACATTTTTTTAAACCTCCAATTACATATGGAGTGGTTCCAGATGCCGCAATACCAATAACTACATCTTTAGCTGTGATGTGATGACTTTTTAAATCCTCCCATGCCTGAACAGTGTCATCCTCAGCGTTTTCAACAGCTTTCCTGATTGCATCGTCACCTCCGGCAATTAAACCAACAACTAAACCATCCGAAACACCAAAAGTAGGAGGGCATTCAGAAGCATCAACTACGCCTAATCTTCCACTCGTTCCAGCTCCTATATAAAATATTCTACCTCCGTTTTTTAATTTTGAAATTGTTTCGGTAACTAATATTTCTATCTGTGGTAAAGCCTTTTCAATAGCAAAAGGAACTGTTTTGTCTTCAGTATTTATATTGGTTAATAATTCAGAAACTGTCATGTTTTCTAAATCATTAAAATTAGAATCTTGCTCGGTAGTTTTGATGAATTTCATAGGGTAAAGGTACTAAAATCAAAAAGCTTCTGATGAGTCAGAAGCTTTTTAAATATGTATAATTTAAATAGTATTATGCTATAGTCGCTAAAATAGTATTAAATGTTTTACTAGGCTTCATTGATGAGGCTACTAATGATTCGGTAGGAGCATAGTATCCTTCCAATTCAACAGCTTTACCTTGAACACTATTTAATTCATTTACAATAGTGGTTTCTTGAGCAACTAACTCCTGAGTTAATTTAGTAAATGTAGCTTGTAAATCACTATTTTTTGTTTGTTTAGCTAAGGCTTCTGCCCAATAAGTAGCTAAATAAAAGTGTGATCCTCTATTATCTAATTCACCAACCTTTCGTGAAGGAGATTTGTTAAAATCTAAAAACTTATCTGTAGCTTCGTCTAAAGTTTCTGCTAATACTAATGCTTTAGCGTTATTGTTGGTATTTCCAAAATGTTCCAATGAAACAGCTAAGGCTAAAAACTCTCCTAAAGAATCCCAACGTAAATGATTTTCCTTAGTGAACTGTTGCACGTGTTTAGGAGCAGAACCTCCTGCACCAGTTTCAAATAATCCACCACCATTCATTAATGGTACAATTGATAACATTTTTGCAGATGTTCCTAATTCTAAAATTGGGAATAGGTCAGTAAGGAAATCACGTAATACATTTCCTGTAACTGAAATAGTGTCCTTCCCAACTTTGATCCTATCCAATGTAAAATGAGTAGCGTCAATTGGAGATAAGATTCTGATGTCTAAACCAGTTGTATCATGATTTGGTAAGTAGGTATTTATTTTTTTAATTAATTCAGTATCGTGAGCTCTGTTTTCGTCTAACCAGAATACTGCTGGTGTAGCTGAAGCTTTAGCTCTTGTTACTGCTAGCTTAACCCAATCCTGAATAGGAGCGTCTTTTACCTGACACATTCTCCATATATCACCAGCTTCAACGGCATGTTCTAATAACGTGGTTTCATTTGCATCAATAATACGAACGGTTCCGTTAGAAGTCATTTCAAATGTTTTGTCATGAGATCCGTATTCTTCTGCTTTTTGAGCCATTAAACCTACGTTAGGAACAGTTCCCATAGTAGTAGGGTCAAAGGCACCGTGTTTTTTACAAAAATCAATAGTTGCAGTATAAATTCCTGCATAACTACTATCAGGAATTACAGCTTTCGTATCTTGTTGTTTCCCTTCAGTATTCCACATTTGTCCTGATGTACGTATCATTGCTGGCATTGAAGCGTCAATAATAATATCAGAAGGAACATGTAAATTACTAATTCCTTTATCAGAATCAACCATTGCTATTCCTGGTCCGTTTGTATAAGCAGTTTGAATATCTGCTTCTATTTCCGCACGTTTATCTGCAGGTAATTCGCTTAGTTTCCCTAATAAGTTACCAAAACCATTATTAACATCTACCCCTAATTCATCTAAAACAGTAGCGTGTTTTTCAAAAATATTTTTGAAATAGACTCTTACAGCATGACCAAAAATGATTGGGTCAGAAACCTTCATCATAGTTGCTTTCATATGTAATGAAAACAATACATTTTTGGTTTTAGCATCTTTAATTTGCTCATCTAAAAAGGCAATTAATGCTTTTTTATTCATTACTGTAGCATCAATAATTTCACCTTGTAATAAGCTTAAACCATCTTTTAAAATAGTTTTAGTTCCTTTATCATCAGTAAATTCAATTTTTACAGATGTAGCATTTGAAATTGTTGTAGACTTTTCGTTATGTGCGAAATCTCCAGCACTCATAGTTGCTACATGGGTTTTAGAGTCAGCACTCCAAGCTCCCATTGAATGTGGGTTTTTACGGGCATAATTTTTCACTGCTTTTGGAGCTCTACGATCAGAGTTTCCTTCGCGCAATACAGGGTTTACTGCAGATCCTTTAATTTTATTATAACGTACTTGGATAGCTTTATCCTCAGGCGTGTCCGTATCATCTGGATAGCTAGGGATAGCAAATCCTTGTCCTTGTAATTCTTTTATAGCTGCTTTTAATTGAGGTACAGAAGCAGAAATATTTGGAAGTTTAATAATGTTTGCTTCTGGTTTTTTTGCCAGCTCTCCTAATTCAGCTAAAGCATCAGGAACTTTTTGGTCATCAGTTAAAAAATCAGGAAAGTTTGCTAGTATTCTTGCTGCAAGAGAAATATCTTTCGTTTCAATTGTTACTCCTGAAGTAGCTGTAAATGCTTCAACAATAGGTAAAAATGAATGTGTTGCTAAAGCTGGAGCTTCATCTGTTTTTGTGTAAATAATCTTTGCTTTTCCTGACATGATTGTTTAATTTTATAGTTACACGGTAAGGACTACCGTTAATCTTTAATTTTTCCTTTAAAAAAGGAATCCAAATATACCGATTATTGAACGATTTTTTTTAAATAATAGGATCAACTTCTTTCTTTGAATGAAAATTTACCAATGTGATAAATTTCGTATTTGAAATTTTAGAACTGTATAAATTAAATGATCCTTTTTTGTGAATTTAACTATTGTTTTCGGCATACTTATTGCAATTTTAATAGTAACAATAATTAACAACTGTAAATGACAACTAAAGAATTAGAAAAAAAAGAGAAATATAAAAAATTAGCCATAGGAATATTATGTGATGCATTAGGATATGTGTCATTTATTTTCCCTCCATTTGATATCGTTTGGGCGCCTCTATCTGCGTATTTAATGACTAAATTGTATAAAGGTAAAAAAGGTAAAATAGCGGCAGCAATAACTTTTATTGAAGAAGCCTTACCAGTTTTAGATGTTGTACCTACATTTACACTGATGTGGATTTACACATTTATTTTTGATAAGAATAATATTAAAGAAGACATTATTGATGTTGACTGATCATAAAAAAAAAGGGCTTCTGTTTTAATTTTTAGAAGCCCTTTTTAGTGTTATAGTAGTATCGTTAAACCTAGAATAATATTTCTTCCTTGATTATAAATATCATCATTTTTTAATCTTGATAAATGATCTATATATTGTTTATCTAAAATGTTATTTACTCCGAGGTTAACTATATAGGATGCATTTTTACTCTTTAATTTTGAATTCATTCCTAAATTAACTAGATCATAATTTCCTGTAGCAATTTCAGAACCGCTAACATGTTGTTGCTTAAATACATTTTTTAAACTTATAAATGCATCGGTATTTAACTTGGCGTTTTTGGTTATTGTAAAAGCTATATTGGTATGTATTGAATTAGCAGGTATTAAAGGCAAGTAAGTACTGTTGCTAAGCTTTCCAGTAACCGTTTCAAAATTACTTGTAATATGTAACCAGTCAAAAGGGTGGGGATGAAGGTGTATTCCTAACTCGCCTCCATAAAGAGTAGCATTTTCTTGTAAATAGTTGAAAATTCGAGCATTTTCGAATGATTCAGAGCTAGGGTTTAAGTAAATATAATCGGTAATACTATTATAAAAACCGTTTGCAAAAAACTCAAAATGTTCACTCTTATAATTTAAGTTAACATCAAGTTGAATATTCTGTTCATTAGTTAAATTGATATCTCCAACTTCATAACGGTTACTGCCTTCATGTTCTCCATCAGATGTTAATTCAGCTAGGTTAGGAGCTCTAAAACCACTTGCAAGATTGATACGACCAGTAATTTTTTTACTCAAATCGGTTTTGAATCCAATAGCGCCATTAAAACTATTAAAACTTTTATCTGTGTTAATCGTATTGATATGTATGTTTCTATAATCATAGCGCAAACCGAATTGTATTGCATGTTTTTTCCAATGATAATGAGATGTACCAAAAATACCTACATCTGTTGTTGTAGCATTGGGTATTAAAGTTTCGAAACCAAAGTTTTTATTTTCTTGATACATACCTTGAGACCCAATAATAATTTCAAAGGTATTAATTTCGGGTAATTCATATTTTATAGTATAGTTTAAGGTGCTCAAGTGCATTTCTAAAGCAGGTTCTAAAACTTCCTCTAGTTCTTCTTCATGTTCTTGATCCTCATGATGATGTTCCTCTTCATATTCCTTTCTATTATTGAACATGTACCCAAAAATCAGGTCAAGTTTTCCTTTATTTAAATTAACTTTTGTATTTGAACTTATTACATGGTTTTCAATAGACTGATTTGGTAATAAAGGTTTTGTATTGTTGTTTTGGCCTTCAATTCCTTCAGGTATCCCTAAGCGACTAAAATTAATATTGTAACGAATATCATTAGTTATTTTATCATTTCCGAATTCAATGCCAGTTTTGAAGTCATATTCTGAAAACCGTGAGTTAGTTACTTTTGTTTTGTCAAACTGATAGTCAGCATGCTTTTGTAAAGAGAAACGAGTTAATAATTTTAGTTTTTCTGTAGATTTTTTTAAACCAAAATTAGTAGTTATTCCATTTGTATTAGAAAAATATTTGGATGAGATATCTATGTCTAAAGAGTCTAAAGAAGCATATCGTTCTGGATTTAAAAACAACACTCCACCAATAGCATCCGATCCGTATAAAAGGGATGCTGGACCTTTAATAATTTCGACACTTTCAATTCCATTTGCGCTAACACCTATACCGTGTTCTTCGCCAAATTGTTGATTCTCTAACCTGATACCTTGAGTATATATTAGTACTCGATTACCACTTAAGCCTCTAATAACAGGTTTTCCAATCCCGCTTCCTGTACTAATTTGATTTACTCCGGGAATTTGACTTAATTGTTCTGATAAATTATTAGACTTAGCTAAATCAGCTATTTTTATTTTTTCTACTTTCATTACGTTATCCTTTTGTAACTTATGAAAAGGTGCTGAAATAAGAACACCTTCCAATTCTAAAACAGTTGGGTGCAATTGAAAATTTATAATTAGGTCTGAATTAAGTTCTATTTCTTTAGTTACATTTTGATAACCCAAATAAGAAATACTAATCTTGTATTTTCCTGTAGATAGGTTTATTATATTAAATGTTCCATTAGAATTTGTGGTAGTTCCAATGTTTAAAGGTGTAATGTAAATACTTACATTACTAAGGTGTTCTGATGTGTTTTCATCAGTGATTATACCGGATATTTTGTGTTGAGATAAACTATTTATACTTATAAAAAGTATAAGAATACTTATAATATGTTTCATAATACTGTGCGTTGAATTGTATACCTAAACAACAGCTTAGGTGTACTTATAAATTAATTTGATTTGGATTGATTTAATTTATATTAATGCAGGTGGTCCTCTGAGAGGGGAATTCCCAATACAGATGTTATGAAAGTATTCACTTGAGTATTGAGAGTGAATAGTATTAAAGTAATTGTTGTTTTTTTCTAATGGAAAATAAACAATAGAACTATAAATTTGTGGAGTAGCATATAGCTGTACAAAACTACATTCAAATTCTATTTCATGTAAATGTGTTTTGTTTCTTTCATTACAGTCAATTACATGCTCATGATGTTCAAATGAGTGCGCAAAATTAAGTACTGATGGTGTTAATAAGACTAAAATTAGCCCTATTAATAACGATGATTGTAATATGTTTTTTAAATGATTACTCACTAAAGTATTTTTTAAAGCCCATTCTTGAAAGCATTTTCTTTTCAAATGCCCAGAAAAACTTAAATTGGCCAAATATCCACCCAACTATAACCAATAAAAACTGATAAATAGGAAAGATGATTAAAATACGTACTGACCAAAATAGAAAGGAGTTTGAAATTAACTCTCGTAGGTTTAGAAAATCAATAATTGGACCAGATATTTTAGCAGAAGTAGATCCAGTTACTGCAAATACTAAAAAGATAGCAATTAATTCCCATCTGTAATTAACTTGCCATTTAATAGCTAATTTTTTAAATAGTTTTAGAGTAACGTTTAATATACCATAGGCAATAATTAAAGTCAAAAATACGAGAAGAATATTATTAGCTTCAGAAAAACGTGATAGCACTCCTTTAGCTATGAAATAACCAGAAAGTAATAGCGAAAAAACTCCTAATACAAGGTAAATTAATTGCCAGTTTTTGTTTATTTCCCAACGGTCTTTTATATTCTGCATATGTAAAAAGTTGATGCAAAAATAAACAATTATTTTATATTAAAACTAGTCAAGGATAACGGAGTATGGAAATATTTTATAACTTTTGCCTATATTTTTGTTGAAAATAGCTGAAGTACATAAATAACTTATAATTTACTTCTAAACCATAATTAACATTACTGTCATAGTCAATTCTCATTTCATATAAGTTAGTATCGTATCTTGATGGTTGCAGTACTCGCTGATTTCACGATACGATATAAAATTGATTTTTAATTTCTAAGGTCGATAAAGAATAGTAGGACATTGGTTTTTGTGTAACTAGCCATGAACTAAAGCCTTGTTCTATAATGATTACTTCGTATTCAAGTTCTTTGTTTTCAATAACAATTTTGTCGTCATTTGCTACCGTTTTATTGTTAGTTAATGTACTAGCACATGAAAAAAAAATAAATAGTAGGAAGATAATACCAATTAAATAGTTTCTTTTACATCTATTTGTCGCTTAAAGAGATAACCGTAACTACTGCTATGTTTAAATTTTTAAACTCAACTAAATCTAAAATAATTCAATTTTCTTATGAGCACCTTGAAATTTAATTGATAACCAGGCGTTGCATAGGAAAAAGGGTTCTTATATAAAGATACAAAATAAAAAAGCTGAACTTCTAAGTTCAGCTTTTAAACATATATTTTAAAATAATTTTATTTACCGAAAAGACTTCCTAGTAATCCTCCAAAACCATCTTTTTTTTGCGTCACCAGAATTTAATACCATTCCTGCAACATTATCTAATATTTCTAATAGATGATGCTTTTTTAATGTTTTATAAATAGATTATCCCCATCACAAATATTCATTAATAAAAACTATCTCTTACTGATTAATTATTAAGGTTTACCAATTTGAATACTTATAGGATCAATTTATTTTAATTCCGAAAAGGCTTCTAAATTAAAAGATATTTTCGAAAGGACGCTTCTTACATTTACTTATTAATAATTGTTATCTATATTGACTTCTGCTTAAACTTTTTGTACAAGGGCAGCTACTCATTCCTTGTAAAAAGTCATAACCAATTGTTATAGAATGGGTCCCAGAGTTGTAACTCGACAATTTATTTATTGTAGCTTGATAAGAATAGGCAAAATAGAGTCCCTTTTTTTTAATTCCAGCCATTGGGCCAATATTTAAAGGTTTTAAAGGTTGATCATTTAAAAAACGATATGATGCACCTATCCAATAATAATCATTTTCTCTATTAAATTTTCGGTATTTAAAATTAAGATCTGTACTTGATCGTCCATCACTTGTATACATTTGGTAAAAAATTGAAGGTTCAAACTCAGTATCATTGTTTGTTTTACTTTCAATGATATATCCCGTATATCCTTGAATATTTAACAGGCTAGATGGTTCTACACCTGTAAAGAGGTCAATATCTTTATTTATCAAGTTACTTGCATTAAAACTTAAGTAAAACTTTTTGTAACGATACAGCATTGCAATATCAAAATTATGGTTAACGACAGCTCTGTCATTTGTAATGCTAGGATCTACAATAGGCATTTCTTCGGTTACATTAAAATTTTCAATTTCAATTCTAAAATTATTAAGATTATAAGAAAGACCGAATGATAAGTATTGTTCTGACTTATTATCAAGTACTATATGGTGAGAAAAAGAAAATTTAGCACCTTTTTGACGTGTATTTCCATTTTTATCTGTGTAAAGGGAAACCCCTACACCAGATTGATTTGCAACTCTGAAATCAACATACAGCGCTAAATTATCTGGTGCATCTTTGATGCCTACCCATTGTGTTAAACCGTTTGCTCTTATTCTTAAATTATCACCTAAACCTGCATAGGCTGGAGAAATAACAAAATTATTATCTGCTAAATATTGTGTAAAAACAGGTAAATTTAATTCTTGTCCGTAACTAAACGAACAAATAATAAAGACGAGATATAGTATATGTTTTTTCATTGAGATGTTTTTTAAAATGATTTAGACTTTATTATCTGTATAGCGTTATATTCCCAACATATTTCTTATCTAATAATTGGCTATTAGTTTGTACTACATACCAATAATCACCAGTTGGTAATTCAGTGCCATTATACTTTCCATCCCAATATTGACCTGCGAGGTAAGTGGCTATTTTTCGTCCATAACGATCAAAAATATCAAATGTTAAATTAGGAAAATCTTCAATGCATCCTGGAGACCATGTATCTGCAACTCCATCACCATTAGGAGTGAAATGATTAATGATACAAGGATCAAGTACATTTATTGTGATTGTTGCTTGTGCTTCACATCCATAGCTATCTGATACAGTTACGATGTATTCCCCAATTTCTGTTGCTGTAAACTGGTTGATATCCTCATAACTTTCATTGTTAAAAACATAATCGTAAACTCCAGTACCTCCTGTAGTTTGTGCTATGATTTCTCCAGCTTGATTTCCTTCAATTAAAATTAACATTAATGGTTGGTAATTTTCTATCGAAAAAATTTCTGTAAATTGAGTACATCCATCAATATGGTCCACTTGAATAAAATGATTGTCACCTGGTTCAATATTTGTAAAAATATTGCTTGACTGCGGTGTATTACCGTTTAATGAAAATTGCAATTCGCTCATATCAGTAATACTATCATCAAACAGTACGGTTACCGTACTTGTAAGTGTATTGTTTTCACAATTATTGTCAATTTCTATGAAAGGAAGTATTTTAACCGATTTTGGGAATGTGATATTCCATTCTGACTCACAACCATTTGCATCTTGAATAAATACAAGGTGGTCTCCACCATTTAAATCATTGAAATCGAAAACAGTTTGTGTTGCATTACCAACAGTATAGGGACCACTATTATCATCTAAATTTACACTATATGGTAAAGTACCACCGGTAATATCAATACTGAATGAACCATCAGCATCCCCATCACAAGTTTCTTCAAAAATTGAATTAGGAACAATACTCAACATAACAGGTAATGGTTCTGTAATTTCGAATTGGAATGTTACGAAACATCCTAAAACATCTTGTACTACAACTTCATAATTACCAACGGTTAAGTTTTCAAATACATTGGTGTCGAAAAATTGATTTAATTGTGGAGAGATTGCATATTTAATAATTCCAGTTCCTCCTGTTGCAATAATCTCTAAAACACCATCATTACTACCACTACAGGTAATATTGTTTACATTAAAGTTTGCTGTTAATGGATTTGCTGGCTCCGTAATAGTTATTGGGTTAGAAACAGTAATGCAATCTCCACTAGTTACCTGGATTACGTATGTATTTGCAACTAAATTGGTAAATACACCTGGACTATTTTCTGTTGCGGATACAGTATTGCCATTTACATCTTCAATAGTGTATACATAATTACCTAAACCACCTTGTGCTGTTGCAATAATACTTCCGTTATTATCTCCTGCACAATTAATTGTAGGAGTATCAGAATATAAATTAATAATTAAATTAGGAAGAACATCAATTGTTATTTCGTTAGAAACATTAGCGACACATCCATTCACATCTTTAACAAAATATTGATATGTACCCACTGGTACTTCAAAATTTATAGCATTAGTAAATGCTCCTAATACTGTAGCAAATGTAGTTGTATTACTATAGGTATATGGTCCAACACCACCAGTAGCACTTAATGTTAATGTAGATTCTACCAAGCAAGTTTGAGGAGTTAATACGGCTAAACTTGCTTGTATTTGTGTAGGTTGATCTAGTATTATATTGAGCGATGTAAATGAACAGTTATACCCATCTGTTATTGTAATATTATATGTTCCAGCAGCTAAATCATTAAACGTATTTGACGTTTGTGGCCCTGATGTACTTGGAGTTGGTAAAATTGTATTTAGAGTATACGTATAGTTACTCCCTTGACCTCCTGTAACACTACTAATTGTGATTGTTCCATTTTGATCTCCATAGCAAGATAGCATAGTTGTATTTGGTATTACTGTTGCTAGAATAGGAGTTGGTACAACTAGTATAATGTCAACTGATAGAATACATCCTTTAAAATCTCTAACATTTACCGTATAATTACCTGCAGATAAGCCAGTGAATGTATTATTAGGAGTATATGCAACTGTTGCAGCTCCTGTTAATTCATATTCTAAATTACCCCAGCCACCTGTAGCGAAAGCGGTGATTGTTCCAGCATCATTTGTACAGGTAACATTTGATGTTTCTGCTGCTGTAAGTGTTAAAGCTTCGACTGGCCTTGTAATAGTAAAGTTTTTATTTACGGTACAAAACGGGTTAGAAATTAGAGTAGTGCTTACGGTATAAGTACCACCGGACAAACCGGTAATTGTTACGGGGCCAGCATCTGTAGTTGTACCTGTAGTAATTACTGTTCCAGAATCGTCTGTAATAGTATAGTTAAATGGTCCGGCTTGATCTGGGCTAGTACTTGAAATATCTAGATCCATAAATGTAATATCAATACTAGCATCCGTACCGTTATAACAGGTAACATCATTTAACACATTAATATTGATGTCAAAAGTGTTTGGATTGTTAACAAAATGTACAGTATCTAAACCACAACCAGTATCTAAATTTTCAAGAGTAATGATATAATTTCCAACATCCAAACCAGTAAATATACCTGTTGTGTTTGTAGTACTGTATGTTCCACCAGTTGTAGCTCCAGCTACATCTTCTACGGTATATTCTAAATTTGTTGGAATTCCACCAGTAGTTGATGCAGTTATAGTAATGTCTTCAAGATTTGTACAAGTGATTGCACTATCTATTGTTAATGTAATATCCTCTAAATTTATATACGGATTAATAATTACAGCTACAGCTGTGCTTCCCATACATCCTAAATCATCATATACATTAATGATATACGAACCACCAGAAGAATCTGTTTCGATATAAACAGTATTACTTCCAGATTGAACAATGTTACCATCTTTTACAAATTCATAAACATTATATGTTCCAGAGCCTCCAGAAACACTTGATACTGTAATTGTTGCAAAATTCACTGCATTAGATGCAACACAATTATATTGGACAACTGTAGGAGCTGTTACACTGATAGCATTGGGCTCTGTAATAGTAACCGTTTCTGTTGCAGTACAATTTTTACCAGAGTTCACTTGTATTGTATACGTTCCAGATCCAAGGTTAGTGAACACATTTGATGATTGAACAGCAAGTATACTTGGCGCAATTATCTGATAGGTATAAATTGGATTATCATTACTGATAGGTAGGTTTACGGTAATAACACCAGAACTATCTCCGTTACAGGTAAGATTTACTGCATCTAATGTAAAAGTAACCGGGGTAGCAGGCTCTAAAGTAATTACACTAGTAGTGTTACAAGTAGTGATAGCATCTGTTATAGTAATAGTATAAGTCCCAGAAGGAACTCCAGAAAATACAGTGCCTGTAAGCGTTATAGAAGCTGGGTTAGGACTTATTGTATAAGTATATGTACCAGAACCTCCAAAGCTTGTAAGGCTTATTGATCCATCGTTATCTGCACAAGTTGGAGAGGCAGTTATTATTGCCGATAGGCCGATAGGAGCCGTTATATTTACAGAAACTAAATTTCCACAACCATTTGCATCTTGTACTTCTACGGTATGATTACCAGAAGTTAAATTAGATATTGTAAACGGAGGTGTTTGAGTTTGAAAAGTACCGCCATCTATACTATAACTATGTGGAGCGATTCCTAATGTTGGTAAAGCCACATCAATTTCGAATTCTCCTTCTGCTGCTGTACATAAGTTACTTATTGTAGCAGTTACTATAGGTGTTGGGTCTGCTATTAAAATTTGCTCATTACTTGTTATAATACAACCAAAAGCATCTATTACATGAATGTAATAACTACCGGCATTTATATTAAATACATGATTTGCATTCCAAGCTGTATCTGAAGGAATTGGTGCTGCAGGAGTTGTAGTAATTTGATACAGATAAGGAGCTGTTCCGAACTGGCCAATAGCACTAATAATACCAGAATTTGGATTACAGTTTGCATTTTGATCTATAGAGGTTGATAAAATTAACGGAAAAGCTGCTTCTGTAATATTAAAAGCTGCAGAAGCAATACTACAACCCGCATTAGGACCAGAAGTTTCGGTAACAAGTATGTAATAGTTACCGGAATTTAAGGGACCTAAGTTTGATATAGACAATGAACTTCCTGCTGCAACTGTTCCGTTACCTAGAATACCAGTTGTAGTTAATGATAATGAATTGAAAATTTCATAATCAACGGTAATTGCAATTGCTTCAGGGTTATTTACCGTAAATGATGTATTTCCGTCTGCACTACCGTTACAGGTAATATTGTTTGCACTTAACGCATCAATTGTTAATGTTGCATTAGAAGGTATTGGAGTAGTAGCAGATTCAAAATAATAACAACCAGTTAAATTATCATACACAATAAATGTATATATAATACCCGTAGTTAATCCTGTAAAAGTTGTTGATCCAGGAGTAGTTTCAGTTTGCCATGTACCAGCTGGTGGCGGTGGGGGAATAGTTCCATTATAAATATCAAAATAAAACGGGCCAGATCCAGCTAGTGCAGTGTTTACACTTACTGTTGCTTCTCCACCTGTTGTACAATTTGCAGTAGCGTTTATTATAATATCTAGGTCATCTGGTGGTGATGCTACTAATATATCTTGTACTAATACTGAACATCCGTTAGCATCTACTATATTAATTTGATACAAACCAAAATCTACGACATCAAAACTAACTGAAGTAGATCCTGTATTGTTTAGTTCTGAATTAGAATACCCATTTGTACCAGTAACAAAGTAATTGTAAGGTGAAGTTCCACCGGTTACATTATCAACAATTACAGATCCTTGTGAAGTACCTCCAGATGTACATGTTATTGGTATAGCAGAATAATTAACTGTTATAGCGTCAGGTTGATTTATTGTTATGGTATCTGTATCTGTACAAGCATTCCCATCTGTTAATGTAATTGTATAGGTACCAGCTGTTAATCCGGCTGTTTGTGTTCCATAATCTGTTGCTGTAGTATTGTTATATACATTAAGAGTAAATACAGGTGTACCTACTGTTTGATTCACATTTATGTCAATTGCTCCATTGCTATCCCCATTACATAATATGGATTGTGTTTCGGTAACCGTTATTATTTCTGGTAATGATATTACATTAATAGTTTCCAATGTTGAAGTAGCAGTACATCCTAGTGCATCTGTTATCATAAACTGAAAATTCCCTGCAGTTGCAGTGGTATAATTAAAAGGTGTACTCGCAACTCCTAGAGTTGTATATGCACCACCATTTACAGATACCTCATATGTATAGGGTGCTGTTCCACCAGATATAGTACCTGTAATAATAGCATCCGGAGTGGCTGTACAATCTAATCCTTTTGTAATTACAGTTCCAACAATTAGTTGAAGTTCTATTGTTTGTACAGGAAGTGTTACTTCACACCCATAGGAATCCTGTACGATTATTGTATAGTTTCCTGGTATTAAATTGGTGAAAACATTACTTGTTTGAAATGGACCACCGTTAATATTAAACTGATAAGGAGCTTGTCCGGAGCTTGCCGTAATGTCTATCGTTGCTCCATTAACACTATCATAACATAAATCTGATGCAATACTAATACTTGCAACAGGCATTGTTGGTGCGTTTAATGTGATTGTTGTGGATTCAGTACAGCCATTACTATCGGTAACTTCAACAGTATAACTCCCATTTGTAACATTTGTTATAACTCCATTTGCTTGAAAGTTAATTGTTGTAAAAGGCGCTACTGTATCTATTAACTGATACGTATATCCAGGGGTTCCACCAGTTGTAGTTGCCGTAATTGTAGCACCATTTATACAAGTTACTTCAGTATTTGTGAGTACAATACTTAACGGATCAGGAGCACCAATTATTTCGGTAAAATCAAATTCACAAGTAGTTGGTGTATCATCATAGCGTATTTGTACGGTATAAGTAATATTTGTTAATCCTGTAATTATATGTGGTGATGTTAGCTGAGTTATCCAAGTAGCTCCATTGTCTATAGAATATTGAAAACCGTTAGTAGTATTAAAATTCTGGGCTGCAAGTGTAATTGTACCATCTGTTGCACCAGAACAACTGATCATTGAGGTTGCTGTAATTGATGCAGTAAAGGCATTTCCTGAAGGAACTATAAAAGGAAAGTCGGTTACTGTTGCACATGCAATAGGAAGTTGAAATACTTTTAAATCATCTATTGCAACGTCGTTCCCACTAGTTTGTTGCACATTAGACCTTAAAATAAATTTTAAGCTGGTATTGCTTCCCGGGTCAAGTGTTATAGGTGTTATTGGATATGCAATCCAATTTTCAGTTTTGGGGATATCGCCTGTATCATAAAAAGAAATCTCTGTACCCGATCCATCTACTAATGCTACTCTTAAATTAGGATTAAATTGAGTGTTACCAGCTTTAAGTAAGTTTATTGCTGCAAACTCAACTTGTATAGGTTGATTTGGGATAATGTTATTTATTTGTTTTTCATATAAAACCTCTGTTGCAGGGATTGTAGCTCCAATATTTACCACCATGAACCTTCCATCAGGAGTTATTGGGGTTGTTGCAGGAGTATAGTCTACAGGTGATATCCATGCACCAAACGGGAATTGTATAGCTGAAGTTACAGAGTACTCACCGTCATTTATAGTTGGTGCATTATTACATTGAGTTGCAGCAACTTGTTGTTCAAAACAGTAATACACAGGGTTAATTCCTGGAGATGTAGTATCATTACCGTAGCCAAAAGTTTCATATAATAAATTACTATATGTCGGTATTGTTAACAAGGTATATTCAACACTAATTGTATGCGTTCCTGATGGGACATTAATGAATGTTTGTGGATCTGTGGTATTTGGATTGGGAACACCGTCTAAATAATAGTCATAACTATAAGAGTTACTACCAGTATTAGTTACTGTTACCGTTGCATTTCCGGAACCATCACAATTAAATATAGTATCGCTTACTGTAATAGAAGGGACAGGTGGTGCTTGATCTAAAATTATATCTTGCATTGCAAAAACACAACCATTAGCGTCACGGATATAAACGGTATAAGTTCCTGGCAATATATACATGCTATTTAAGGTAGTCCATGTTGCTTGGTTGTCAAAACTATATTCATAAAAATCTGGTGCTGGGAAAGGAGTACCACCTTGTGGGTTTGTAATTCTGATTGTTCCTTCACCATTAGGGCCACATCCAGCAAGTTCTGATATACCAGCAGTTGCTGTTAAGGCTTCATTTGGTTGGAGTAATGTAATAACCTCTGATGCTGTTGAACATTGTACAGCACCTAGTGTATAGTTAATAATTACATTATAATTTCCTGCGGTAAGGTTTGTAAATATAGGGCTAGTAGTAAATGTTGTTCCATTATCAATACTATATTCTAAAGCATAACCGTTTACATTAGTAGTATTAATTTGAATAGTTCCAGTAGCATCATTATAACATAAGATAGCTGTTTGAGTTATGGTATATTCTGGTTCTGGTAATTCGTCTACGGTAATAGTTGTTGAAGCACTACAGTTATTTGAATCTATTATTGTTATGTTGTAAACATCACTTAATGATACTGCAAATTCGGGTACAGTCTGAAAAACTGTAGTACTGTTTACATAATAAAAATATGGAGGAGTTCCTCCTACGGGGTATATAGTTATTTCACCATCTAAACATGTAAATGGAGTTGTAAGCGCAGCAGTAACGGTTAACTCTGGTGGTGCTATAATTGTAATTATTTCAGTATAAGTACACCCATTTTCCGTAGTCACTGTTGCAGTATATGTTCCAGGATTTAAGTTATTAAAAGCATAGGTATTCTCTAAAATAGGGCCAACACTATTTACCAAACTTCCATTTAGACTTAATGTGTACGAGTATTGAGGTTCTACATCATTTGCTGCTAATTGTATGCTACCTTTATCTCCATAACAAAGGGGTTGTGTAACTGTTGTTGAAACAGTAAAATCACGCATCCTAATCTGAATATCTGGGACAGTAAATACACATGGGTTTGTAGTAACATTAATTTGTCTTATGTAAACTGTATATGTTCCTGGTGTTGTAATTACAAATATAGGGGAGTTTTGAAAGGTAATATTGTCCAAACTATATTCATAACCAGAAGGAACATCATTGACCATAATGCTACCAGAATCTGTGCAAATTATATCTGTTGCTATTACTGTTGGATTTAATAAATTTTGATACACGTTAAAATAGAACTGCACAAAACACCCTCCAGGATAGTTTATTGTTAATCTGAATTGTCCCGCAGTATTCGCTACATAATTAGTATCAGTTGATACTTGGTTCCAAGTACAACTATTGCTTTCATTAGCACAGTCGGTATTTGATACAGCAGTACAACTAGCCTCATTTAATTGTTCCCAAATAATAGATGTAGTTCCAGAAAGATTGGTTTGAATATCTCTAAAATCATCTGCTCCGCATAAAAATATGTTGGGAAGTAATTTTCCATCATTCGGACAAATGGTTACTTCATCGGCATAAGGGATTACAGGGTTATCTATATCGCCTCCAAAAAGTGTTACAACAAACTCTTGTACAATCGATTGACAAGGAGCTATTGCTGTATTAAAAACATAATAGGTTCCAGTTTCTGTAACAGTAACCGTTTGGCTTGTACCAATTACTGGTGTTCCAGTATTACTAGTAGACCATGTATATACATCATATCCATCTGCAGCAGTCATTTCTAAACTAGCACCGCAGAGTATTTCGTCTTGACTGAAAGTACAATCATCAAGATCTGCCAAAAAATTTGTAGCTTGTGGACTTAGTAAACAACCTGTATTGCTATTAAGACTAGGATCGTCCGTAATAAGGAATGTGGGATTAAGGGTTCCATTATAGGATGCAAAAGCTTGATTATTGATAATGTTTGAGCACGCATCTTCAAGTTCTTGGCAACTATCTACTGTTTCTACTTCAATCCTAATTTCATAAATAGGATCGTTTACTTCTACTAGATAATTTTCGATTGATAATATAAGTTCGCGAGTTACTGGGTTATAACTAATCACTGTAACACCAGGAGGGAGCACTAAATCTCCAGGGTAATTAAATACAATATTGATAGGAAGAATATCTCTAATCTGAAAATTTGTAGCATTATCATTTCCGATGTTTTGAAATCCAATGACATAATTTAAAGGAGCAGATAAACCTACTGTTTGTCCACCAATATCGTTTCCAGCATCATCTTCAACAATTTTGGTTAATACAATGGTTGGTTCAATAATATCAACTGCAAATGCGAAAAAATATTGAAAATAAGTATCTCCAGTAGTTTTTAATTGTACTACGGCAGATGTTGCGTCATTTGCAATTACAGAGTTCGCTGGATTCGGCACTGCTAAAATACCAGTATCAAAACCTAATGTATTGGTACTATTTGGTACTCTGTTAGTAGTAGGAAGTGCACTTAATTGAGTAACGGAACTATTAAAAAAATTGTTAACTGGGCGATCTGTTGCAGATAAACTAACTCCATTTAATAATAATTGATCCCCAGAAATGGGTTTGTCTCCTTCTAAAGTAGCAAAAGCAAAGTTTGCTCTAACTGGAGCAGGAGCTGGAACAGTTCTAAAACCACTAATGTTAATGTCTAAAGTTGCGTTAGTTGCTGCTCTAATAGCACTAAAACCATCAAAACTTGTTATAGATTTCCCGGGTAATGTAGGGTCTTCATATACAACAAATAAAGACCATCCTGCAGATTGACCAGTACCATTATATGGATTAAAAGTAGATGTTTCTCCTTGTCCAGAGGACACATTAGCGACGGTATATGTTCCAAGTCCTGTAACTAAATTTGTAACATCCGCATAGCATGCGTATGAAAAACTATTTCCACCATCAACTGATGTACCATTTGCATCATAAATAATACTTCCTTGTATATCAGTATATGGACCAGTTGGGCCTTTAAACTTAACATTTAAAATAGGTTCATTACCAGGGTTGACCGCAGACCAATATAACCCAGCATATCTTATAGCATAACAATTTGGGTTAGGAATCTCCAAATCTGCACTAGACGAACTAAATGTAGTGTTATCTCCATCAATATCAATATAGACCATATTAACATTATGATTATATACATTGTCACTATTAAATGCATTGTTATTTGGGCCTAGAATATTATTACCAATAAGGAGGATATCACCTTTTAAATCCTCATCGAATCTAGGTGCAAAAGGTTCAAAATTTTGCCCATAGGATGTAAGCCCCATAAGTACTAGAAGTATAGCTATGGCTTTATTAGAAAAAGTAAGTTTTTTCATGGTGGTTTATTTTATTAAGTTCTGTTTTAAATAGGAGGTGATGTTAAAAAAAACAGAGGATGGTTGATATGAGGTTTATTGATGCTATAGTGTAGTATACAGTATAGTTTTGTATATCTAGACCTAAGGTTTAAGTTTTTTAATTAGGATAAGAAGCTAAAAAAAACTAAAAATACAATTAAGCTTGTTTCTGAAATAGTAAGTTTTTTCATGATATTTTATTTTTATTGGTATTCTGTTTTTAATGAGGTAATAAAAACAGAGTAAGGTTAATTATAGTATCAATTTTCTATTTTCACACCATGCATATTACTATTATATGGTTTATTTCCTTTAGTTTTTAATGCTTTGTTCAGTGCTTGAATATTATCTACTTTAGTATGGTATATATAGTATTGACTAGTATTAGCATCATAAAAGAAATTTACATTTTTATTGCCAGATTGCATAGTTTTAGTAATAAACTCATCTCGTTTATTAATGTTGCTATGTACTGCAATGATTATGTAATACCCACTTTCCATATGTTTCACATTTTGTAAAATGGTAATTTCATCGTCTTGTTTGTTTCCAAAATCAAAATCATCAGATGTTAATGTTGTAGTAATTTGAACATAAGTTTTCTTGATGTTTTCTAATGATTTCCTATCCTGTAAATATCGTTCTTCTTCATTATCAAATACAGCACGTTTAATTCTTCTTTTACGCTCAATCTCTGTAGATATATTTATATCTTTTAATTTTATATCTAGTTTGTTTTTTAAATCTAAGGTTTTACTTTGTTCTATTTCTAAACGTTTTATTGCAGTGTTATAATGACGATTAACATTATCTAATTCTTCAGTTTTACTACGTTTAATATTTTTTTTATATAATTTTTTTAACGTATTAATTTCTTCATTCCTGCTTTCAATAATTTTAACCAGATCAGATTTAATTTCATTTAGGGTGTTGTTTTCTGCTGTAATGCTTTTAAATGGTTTTTGTTTAACAGCAATTCCTTGCAGACTTAACCTATATTCCTCTTTCAAATCTTGCAGATCGTTATTTTTAATTTCAACAATTTCATTGTACTTATCTAACAAATTATCTTGAGTAATTTTTAAACTTTCAGCTTGTTTTGAGATGGCTAGCATTTCTTTACTAATAGCATCAGTAGAATTTACTATTTCAAATTCATTGCCTTGTTGTTCTGCTAAGATTCTTGCGTCTTCTGCATCCTTATCTTTCGCTTGCTGTTCTGCTAAGATTCTTGCGTCTTCTGCGTCTTTATCTTTCGCTTGTTGTTCTGCTAAGATTCTTGCGTCTTCTGCATCCTTATCTTTCGCTTGTTGTTCTGCTAAGATTCTTGAGTCTTCTGCATCTTTATCTTTCGCTTGTTGTTCTGCTAAGATTCTTGCGTCTTCTGCGTCTTTATCTTTCGCTTGTTGTTCTGCTAAGATTCTTGCGTCTTCTGCATCTTTATCTTTCGCTTGTTGTTCTGCTAAGATTCTTGCGTCTTCTGCATCTTTATCTTTCGCTTGTTGTTCTGCTAAGATTCTTGCGTCTTCTGCATCCTTATCTTTCGCTTGCTGTTCTGCTAAGATTCTTGCGTCTTCTGCATCCTTATCTTTCGCTTGCTGTTCTGCTAAGATTCTTGCGTCTTCTGCATCTTTATCTTTCGCTTGTTGTTCTGCTAAGATTCTTGCGTCTTCTGCGTCTTTATCTTTCGCTTGTTGTTCTGCTAAGATTCTTGCGTCTTCTGCATCTTTATCTTTCGCTTGTTGTTCTGCTAAGATTCTTGTGTCTTCTGCGTCTTTATCTTTCGCTTGTTGTTCTGCTAAGATTCTTGCGTTTTTTGCTGCCTTATCAATTGCTTTTTTCTTAGCAAGTACTTTTTTCTTTTGGAGTCTTTCCCTGTCTTTTTTATCTCCAATCAATAATCCATTAACCTCATCGTCGCTACGGTGGTCGTAGCTTTTACTATTATTAAGTCTATAGGCAATTGAAATTTCATGCGAAGAGCCAAAATCAGTCATATCACCTAGTGCTTTTTCATAGTTGTATTCGATAGCTATTTTTTTAGAGATATTTAGACCTAAACCACCCGAAGCACCATATAGGGTATTATATCCAGCCTGAACCCAAAAACCTTTCGGAACAGTAACCATCATTAAACCAGAAATAACTGTTTCGTCTTTTCTAAACTCAGATTTAAGTAAACTAGTAAACTTACTTTCGTCAAAAAAGCCTCTTGATGTAAAATACCCCGTATACATAATGTGTGCTTGAGCCCCTTGTTCAGGATTGTTTTCAATGAGCATAGAAGTCTTAAGATTGTATAAAACTAAATTTTTAAACGACAAACCAAAATCAAAATAACCAGTTTCATAATTAATTCCAGGGTGTACTGTAATTAACATACTGTCAGGGATATTGTCTATTGCAGGATCATTAAAATTGGTAATTATATTTCCAGTATTTAGTCCACTTTTATACATACCGGCATTAAGACCGAAAGTAAGGTTTTGTTCACTTGCGATTTCAATATTATAGGCAAAATTTAATACACCTCCAAAAGTAGCTAAGACACCATAATTTTGTTGAAACACACTTATTCCTCCTCCAATTTTTTCGCTCAATTTCCCCGAATAGCTTGCTAAATAGGAGAGGGGGGCATCTTCAAATTGCGTCCATTCTCTTTTATTAGAAATACTTATATATTTACTTTGCTCTCTAACGAAACTAAAGGCTGGATGTATAGTTGTCCGATTTATTGTTAATGAATTTCTAAATGGTAGATTAAAGCCGACGACAGCAACGTCCTCTTCCTGAGAATATAGTATTTGGGTTGTACATATGCTCAACACTAAAATTACAATACTTATTTTCATATTACTTTATAATGGTTATGGAGCCTTTTTTAGTTTCGCCATCTGGCGTTGTTATAATGTAATAATATAGTTGTGATATACTGGTTGGATTCAAACTAGTTGAAGGCCAATTGTTTTGGTATTCATTTGTTTGCAACATTATTTTACCTCTTGACGAGAGTATTGTTACTTGAGTATTTGTGCCCGTAACATATTTTAAGGGCAATACCCATGTGTCATTAATAGTATCGCCATTTGGACTGATAAGATTTGGTATTTTTCCAACATCAGGAAAAGGGTTATAGGCTTCAACCAGTTCAAATAGATATGTAGTAGATGCTAAGCAACCAGTGTTTTCGTATATAATTACGCTGTAATTCCCAATTTCTGTTGCAGTAAAATTATCTTCAGTAGCACCTGGAATTAAGACATTGTTATAATACCATTCAAAAGTAGGGTTGTTTGCAGCATTAGAGATTGTTATTAAAAGCGAATCACCCTCATCCATGATATTTATTTCATCTACATTAATCGAAGATTGAAAGAGTTCACTAATTATATCAATTGATGCAGAAACGGAGCAATCTCCTAAATTAATCTGTACGGTATAGAATCCTGTTTCTGTAGCTTCAAAGTTTTGGAGTGTGGCGTTTGTGATAGCCTCACCATCTTTATACCATTGATAACTATTTCCCAAAATTGTTGTTAGTATTGTACCACCTTGATCAGGACAAAAAGGACTCCCTAAGCTTGACGAAATAGTTGCGCTATCACTTCCTGAGTCAATTGAATTTACGGTTACTCTGTTGGAGAAAGAGTTCGAAGTACAACTTCCGTAATTGGTTTCTGCAAAATAAGTTCCTTCTTGGGTTACAGTTAGTGTATTACCCTGGCTAATGTATATAGAAGTTGTTGGACTTGTAACTTTAAACCATCTAAAAGTAAGTGACCCATAGTTAAGTGGAGAATCGTTAGTACCTGTTCCTGGGTTATCTATAGTTAATAAGTAATTGCCATTAGTGCAGTATATTCCTGTAGGAAGTAAATTGTTAATTGTAAATGGTGAGTCGTGTATTTTAAAATAAGCGGCAAAAGATGAAGAATTAGCACTGGTAGCTACTGGCGAACTACTTTTAATACGTATTTTGTGATTTTCTCCTGCTGTTGTTGTAGGGAGCGAAAAATTTAAAGTTGCTGGGGATGTTGTTATTGATCCAGGAGTAGATGTATATATAACTGATGGATTTGAAAAATCCCCAGAAGCATCAGATAATTCAATGGAAAATTGATTAGAATTATTTAAACCACTTTCAGGAGAAAAAACAAAAGATGTAGCGAACGTATTAAAATTCGAATTTGCACATGCTTGGCTAAATCCTAAACTAGGGGTTCCGATAACGATTTGGCCACTAACTTTTTGATTCAGAATAAGACACGAAAAAACTAGCAAAAAATATAATTTTCTTTTAACGTATGTGGTGAACATAAGCGAATTGGTTTGTTTTACACTACATAAAAAGAATAGCAGTTTCTTGGGTTAAAAATGTTATTTTTGAGTAAATGTAAGTTATAAATTGATAAAATATTTTAGGCCTAATTATTAAGCCCAGTTATACGGTTGATGATTAATCTATAATCAGGTTTTTTGGTGCTATTTGGATTTATAAAAATTTCAGAATCTGCATCTTTTGAGTATACATTATTAAACGTCCTGCTACCATACCAGTTTTCTAGATCTTCATTATTTTTTTTTCCTTTAATAAAAATATTTCCATTACAATTATTGAAATAAGTTTCGTTAAAAACGATTTGATCAAGATTTTCATTATTGATGGTAATTTTTTTATCAAAAATAACGGCAGGGTTAAAGCCTGAAAGCACACTTTTGTCTATTCTAAATGTAACGTTATCTCCCAAATAAATTGCTTCGTTAACCAACCCTATCTGTATATCGTAATCTAAATCACGACTAAGGTTAACTAATGTTAGATTATTAGCTGTTACCTTGGTTTGCAGTATTGAAGTTTCTTGATTAATTTTTTGGTTTTGTATTTTCATGCATGGAGTTGGTTCAGCAGAAGAGACATAAGGTGACCTTATGGCAAGTGAATTACTAATCTTGCATTGAGCACCAAAATTTACCATATAATCGGTATTGTTTGACATATAAGAAATTATCTTAGTTAACTCAAGATCTCCACCTAAGATATTTAAAGCGCTACCTTTACTATGACTTAGCATGATGTTGTTTAAAATAGTTTTTGTACCAACTCCAGCTAAGGTAAGTGCATTATAATAGCCACTATTTTTTGTCCTTTTTCCAGAGTATTCTATTCTGATATATGATAATACACCCGAATTGCTCTCTGGGTTATCCCCACCATAACTAGTTTGTTCATTGTTAGTTATGTTAAAATCATATTTAATAATAGCCTCGGCGCCATTGTTTAAAGGTGCATCTCCCAAAATAAATAATCCACCCCAATCTCCAGCTCTTTTTATAGCATTACTAGAGGTGAAAATAATTGGGTCTGTTTTATTACCTTCAGCAATAATTCTGGCACCTTTACTAATTATCAGTGATCCTTTAGTTTTAAAATCCCCCATTATTATAGTACCGGGTTCAATTTCTAAATCAGTACAACCTGTAACAATTACATCACCAAGTAATAGGTAGGTGTATTCTTTTAATAATTTGGTATTTGTATTAATCGTACCACTTAGTATTTTGGTAGGTGTAGTATAATCAATTTTACTTGGATTAAATTCTGTCCAAGAATTTAGCCAATTTTTATATCCAATAATACCTTTTTCCTGTTGCGCTAATCCAGTATTGTATATGATGAGTATTAGTAACGAACTTAATAATATTTTTTTCATGTTAAGTTTTGTTAAATTAATGGGGGTAATATTTCGCGCTATTTATAAGTACGTATAATGACTAAATTTAAGCATTTATTATAAAATAATAAATGCTTAAACTTATTTCAAGGTATAATATTGTCATTGTTAATTAGGTACAAAAAATGTACTTAAATATGACAGAAAAAACAACGACTGTTTTTTTTATTTATTAAGGAGAGCCGTTTAATCATTAATAATTACGTTTTATTTTTTAATTTTTATTGTAATCTTTATAAAGATGTAGAGATTTTAAATTTTGTTCATAAAACATAATTGCAGCAATTAAATCTCTTGTATCCGAATAGGGTAAAATTGTTCTTTGATATTTTACCGTACTAGCAAAGTAAATTTTTGAAGCTTCATGGTTTGCTTCTAATACTTTAATATTATCTTTTGTTTCGGGAACACCAGCCATAGCCATGGTGACATCCGGCTTAGTGGCAAAAGCTATATTTGGTAAAACATTAACAAGTACCTTAATACGCTCTATATAAATGTTTAGCAACTGACCTTTGTTTAGTCGATTTAACTCTTCGAGAGTGTGGTATTTTGAAATTCGTATCTCCCCATTGATTAAGAAATGATTTTTTTTCTTTTTTTGAGCAAAACTATAGTTTGCTAAAAAAAGGAAAAAAAAGCTTAAAAGTAATATTCTTCTTGTCATTGTGGTTGAGTTTTTTTTGTTTATTACAATACAAATGTATATAAATTATTTATAAAAACAACTTTATTACAGACTATTTGTTGTGACAGTATTCTTATTAAATTGATGTTTTAAGAGGCTATTAGGATCTTTAGTTTGTTTTTTTAATATATCTCCTATAAATTACATTTTATTCTTGGTAGTTGGTGTGATTCTAAAATTAAATTTTCAACTTTTTAGTACCTCTTTAAAAAGTATACACCAATCAAATAATTTATTTATACATTGCTTAATTATGGGGCAGTTTTTCGTGAATAATTGTGAATAGAAATCTCATCAATATTGGTTTGAGTGTAAGTAAGATTTATTATTGAGCTTACGTGGTAAATAGTTGTTTTTAACGATTGTAGGGTTAGTCTGGTTGTTGGATGTGTTGTGTTGTAGCTTTTTTTTAGGGATAGTTTCTGTTCAGTATTCTTAAGAAATTCAATCTTTAAATTAGACACTTTATATATATGTAGTGCAGAGTAAGTAGTTAGTTTTAAGTGATGTTAATGAACTCTACTTCGTCTATGTAATTCTATGTTTTGTCTGTTATATCCGCCTCTTTTTTAGGGTGCTTTAATGTTGTTTAACGAATTAAAAAAAAACCGTTTGTATGCAAATAAAAGCGGTTTCTCTATTGTAGTTGTTAGTGAGTTATTTTTTTATTTTAAGAATGATTTTTTTCTCCCAAAAACTATATGTCCATTGTTGTGATATTATCTGTTTTTGTTGTTACAATGATTTGTAGGATAGGCTTTTATGTGTTCTGTAGATGTCTTTCTAGTTTGCTTCTGTCCAATAGGACTTAAGATTGTATCTTTAAAGAATTCCGTTATGTTTTTTTTTTTTAACACTAAAATATTGATTAGTTAATTAAAGACGTTTTTCTATTGGGTTAATGTGAATACCATACTATTCCTAATAACAAATGTTGTAGTGATAAAATGTAAGGTCTCCTTCTTTTGCTAGATTTAGCGTAATTTCATTGTATTGTGGTAATTCAAAGTAATAGCTTTATTGTTAATGAACAACTAAGACAATTGAGTTTGTTTTAAGGAGTTTGTGTTTTCTCTTATTAATACAGTTTATATTAGACTGAAAGTAGTTGCTAATTTTAGCGTTGCATTGGAAAAAGGTTTTATATAATGATGTAAAATAAAAAAGCTGAACTTAATAGTTCAGCTTTTAAATACATATTTATTTTTTTTATTTACCAAAAAGACTCCCTAGTAAGCCTCCAAGACCACCTTTTTTAGCACCTCCAGAGTTTAATAGCATTCCAGCAACATCATCTAAGATAGAGCCATCATTGTTTCCATCTAATAATGATTCTATTAAGCTTTGTTGTTTGTCACCCGCCGCTTTATCACCGCCGCCTAGTAAACCACCTAGTAAATCTCCAATTCCATTAGAACTAGAAACGCTTTGTTCTTTTGATTGTTTTCCTAGGTATCCCATAACTAAAGGAGCAGCAACTTTTAAAATTTCCATTACAGTTCCTGAATCCATTCCTGATTTTTGTGATAGGGCATTTGTTACATTATCTTGAGAACCTCCAAGAACATGACTTAGTATTCCAGCACCATCATCCATAACGCTTTTGTCAACACCGCCTTCAAATAAACCTCCAAGATTGTCTAAAATTGAACCATCGTGTTTTCCAGATAATGCACCCATTAATCCTTGAGCACCTTCAGGAGTTGTTGCGTTACGTTTCATAGCGCCCATTAATAAGGGTAAAGCCATTGATAATACTGATGAAGTTTTATCGGTTGATTGTCCTGATTGTCCAGCTACACCACTTATAATTGTTTTTCCTAAGTCGCTATTTAGTAAATCTAATATCCCTGACATTTTAATAAGTTTTAGTTTGTTAAAAAATTTTAGTACAAGTTACTAAAAAATACTGAATAAAAAGTCGAAGTATTTGTTTTGAAATAATTACCGACAAACAGCTGATTTACTTCGACAAATGTGCTATGTTAGTTTTAGTTCAATGATACTTTTTATTAACGTGTTTTCAATCCGTTGTCTCGATTCTATAGTGCTACCAGCAATATGTGGTGTTAATGATAATTCAGGGTTCATTAATAATTGAACTTCTGGGGTTGGTTCAGTCTCAAATACATCTAAAGCGGCGTAGGTGACTTTTTCCGATTCAATCGCATCTATTAATGCAACTTCATCTAAAACACCACCTTGTGAAGTGTTAATAATTCCAACGCCATTTTTCATTAAACCAATTTCTTTTGTACTAATCAGTGGGGTTTCTTGATATGAGGTGTGTAATGATACAAAATCAGCAGTTTTTAATAATGATGTCAATGGCTGAGTTTCTATTTCAATAGCTATTGATTTTCCGTTGAAGAAAGAGATGTTAATAGTTTCTTTTTTTATAGTTGTACAGGTTGTAATTATTTTCATTCCTAAACCGATGGCTATTTTTGCAACTTCTTTCCCGACAACACCTAAGCCTATAATACCGAGTGTTTTACCTCTCAATTCAGTGCCGTTTGAAAATTGATTCTTAAGGTCAATAAACCTAGTATCTCCTTCCATAGGCATTTCTCTGTTTGATTGGTGTAAGAAACGAATCATCCCGAGTAAGTGGGCGAAAACTAATTCAGCTACTGCTACCGCATGTGCTTCAGGTGTATTGATAATGTGTATACCATTATCAACAGCATGGCTAACGTCAATATTAGCAACATTATTACTTGCACAACAAATAACCTTTAATGTAGAGCAGGACTTTATTAGCTCGGCAGAAATAGTTGTTTTTGTGCCAATAACTAATACCTCAATGTCATTTTGATTTATATAGTTAATTAGTTGATTTTGTGCTACAGTTAGTGCAGTAACATCAAACCCAGCATTTATTAATGAATCAATTCCCGGTTTAGAAATTGTATAATTTGCTAATAGTTTCATATTAATGTAAATTATTTATGTGAAAAAGTAGTTTCAAATTCTTGCATTGCATCAACTAAAACCTGAACACTCTCAATTGGTAAGGCGTTATACATAGATGCTCTATAACCACCTACACTTCGGTGTCCATTCAATCCGCTAATCCCTAACCGTTCCCAAATAGGATCAAACATATTTTTATGATTTTCATCAATCAAAGTGAATGTAGCATTCATTATGCTACGATCTTCAACAGCTGTATTTCCTTTAAAAAACGGATTTCTATCTATTTCAGTGTATAATAATGCTGCTTTTGCATTGTTAATTTTTTCTATAGCCGGTATACCACCTAAATCTTTTAGCCATTGTAGCGTTAACATAGATACGTATATAGGAAAAACAGCAGGAGTGTTAAACATACTGTCTTTTTCAATGTGTACTTGATAATCTAGTATTGAAGGTATTTGTCTCCCTGTTTTACCTAGTATATTGTCCTTTACAATAACTAAAGTTGTGCCAGAAGGGCCCATGTTTTTTTGCGCTCCTGCATAAATAATATCAAATTGAGTAAAATCTAATTCACGAGAAAATATATCAGAACTCATATCACAAACAGTTATTCCATTAAATTCAGGAAAGCTTTTCATTTGTGTGCCAGCTATGGTGTTGTTACTCGTGCAGTGAAAGTAATTTACATCGCTTGGAATATTGAATCCTTTTGGGATATAGGAGAAGTTTTTGTCTTTAGAAGAAGCAACAATGTCAATTTCCCCAAAGAGTTTTGCTTCTTTAATTGCTTTGTCTGACCAAGTTCCGGTATTCATATATGCTGCTTTACCATTGACCTTATCCATTAAATTGTAAGGAGTTAGTAAGAACTCTGAGCTTGCACCACCATGTAAGAATAAGGCAGTATATCCTTTGTTCTCTAAATGGAGTAATTCTAAAGCTAAACTTCTTGCTTTTTCAATTACACGAACAAAACTATCGCTTCTGTGTGAAATTTCTATTAAAGATAAATCTAATCCGTCAAAATTTAATACTGCATCAGCAGCTTGTTGTAAAACTTCTTCTGGAAGTATGCATGGTCCGGCGCTAAAATTATGTTTTTTCATAATTAATGTAAGTATTAGGAAAAGTGGTGAGTTATAAGTTAGCTAAAAAAGCTAAAGTGTTTACTCCGTCAGCATAATCAGTAAGAGTTGGTTTTTGTGTTTCACCAAATTTAATTTCAGACTCCATAAAATCATTTGCTACAACGCATTGTATCAAATCACTGTCCTGAATTAACTGTTTTTTTAATGAGTCTAAGTCGTCATATTTTTCGTAAAAAAGTGATGAAATAGGAGAGGAGTAACTTTTATCCTCTTTCAGCATTAGAAACCCGTTTTCTAGTAAGTCAAATAAACTCATTAAATATACGGCTTTATTATAATCGTAGTTATTAGCGTATTTGGCATTATTAATAATGTCCTTATGTTTAAATACAGCAGTAAACAAATTGTCGAAGTTGTAGTTTTTCGGAACAAATAATTTAGAAACACTTCTGCATCCTAACCCGAAATAAGTAAAAATATCATCGGATAATGCGCTTAGCTCTTCATTCGTTTCGTCACCAGTTAATATGGCAACTGAATTTCTACTTTTTCTGATAATTGAGGGGTATTTTCCAAAATAATGCTCAAAGTAACGAGCAGTATTATCGCTTCCTGTAGCAATAACAGCGTCAAATCCTTCTAGTTTTCCTTCACAAAAAGTAATTATATTTTTAAAATCGTCATTAACATATTGCAAATACTTGGCTAAAATGGGTAATAAGTGTTTGTCGTTAGACGATTGTTTGACTAAAACAGAATGTCCAGAGATAAGTACTGATAAGAAATCATGAAAACCTACTAAAGGAATATTCCCTGCCATAACAATAGCTACTTTTTTCGGAACAATATTATTTAAATCAGTAGTAGCACTAAAACTTTTTAAATTAGCTTTGGATAGCGTAGTGCTCCATCCCTCACATGCAAACAAGACATTTTCTATGGTAAACCACTGGTTAAATTGATACGAGCGTTCCACCTGCATTTTAAAAGCTTCAAAGAACAAATCATTATGTAGGATTCCTTCTTTTTTAGTAATCCCTTTTGTTTTAAATTGACTTAAAAATGTACCTAATTGTGAAAAAGCTAAGATTCTACTGTTTAATTGACTCATTTATTTGGTATCTACATATTTTTGGCGTTATTTTTGTACCAAGAATATAGGTTTGTTTCAAATTTTTGACAAAGATACTCATTGTGCTAAAACAGAAACAAGTTATTTTAATTAAAAGAGAATTTTAAATTATGGCAATTATAATTACAGATGAATGTATTAACTGTGGAGCATGTGAGCCAGAATGTCCTAATACTGCAATTTATGAAGCTTCAGACGATTGGCGTTATGCTGATGGAACTGCTTTAAAAGGAGATTTGGTATTGACAAGTGGAAAAACAGTTAATGCCGACGATGCACAAGAACCAATAAGTGATGAAGTATATTATATTTCACCAGATAAATGTACAGAGTGTAAAGGGTTTCATGAGGAGCCACAATGTGCAGCAGTTTGCCCTGTTGATTGTTGTGTTCTTGATGATGATAACGTGGAAACAGAAGAAGTTTTATTAGTAAAACAAGCATTTATGCATCCAGAAGGGTAGTGCTATTTAGTATACCAGAAAGAATTTAAAATCCAGTTTTCTATTTGAAAACTGGATTTTTTGTTAAAAGTATGCTAAACTTTTGAGTGATAAATTTAATAGTGATACTTTTACTCTTCTTAAAAACAACCAATTATGAGTGCTTTAGTAAAATATTGTATTACTTTTTTAATTTCTATTTGTGTTTATATTATCACTTTTTTTTAGAAGTCATTAATTCCATAAGTTGTATTGAAACTTCTTAAATTCTCTTTGAAGTTTTTCTTTGTTTGCCTATTATTACCACTACTATAGTCTATCTTTTTTTTATTATTACTTAGGAAGATTATTTCCTTAGCTTGCTATTACGTATAAATCAATAAAAAAATGTAATTTTGCAAACTGATTTTCGTAACTATTTTACGAGTTTAATTGTAACACCACCATATAATGAAAGCAGGAATTGTAGGATTACCAAATGTAGGTAAATCAACCTTATTTAATTGTTTGTCTAACGCAAAAGCACAAAGCGCTAACTTTCCCTTTTGTACTATTGAGCCAAATGTTGGTGTTGTAAATGTACCTGATTCAAGAATAACTAAGTTGGAAAGCATGGTGAATCCTGAACGCGTTATGCCAGCAACTGTTGAAATTGTTGATATTGCAGGTTTGGTAAAAGGAGCGAGTAAAGGAGAAGGTTTAGGGAATAAGTTCTTGGCTAATATTAGAGAATGTGATGCAATTATTCATGTGTTACGTTGTTTTGATAACCCTAATATCATACATGTAGAGGAAACTATTGATCCTATTAGAGATAAAGAAATTATCGACTTTGAATTGCAATTGAAAGATTTAGAAACAGTTGATAAAAGGTTAGAAAAAGTGAAACGAGCGGCTAGAACTGGTGATAAATTAGCAGCTTTAGAGCAAGTGATCTTATTAAAGCTTAAAGAGGTGCTAGAGTCAGGTAATTCAGTACGATCTTTAGAATTTAATGAGAAAGAACAAGTTTTTGTTGATGAATTTCAATTATTAACATCAAAGCCTGTTTTATACGTATGTAATGTTGATGAAGCTTCAGCTAAAACTGGAAACGCATATGTTGAGCTTGTTCGTGAAACAGTAAAATCAGAAAATGCCGAAGTAATTATTCTGGCAGTTGGAACAGAGTCTGATATTGCTGAATTGGAAGATTATGAAGAGCAGCAAATTTTTTTAGAAGATATTGGTTTAGAGGAGCCAGGAGCAGCACGCTTGATTAGAGCAGCTTATAAGTTATTGAACCTACAAACATACTTTACAGTAGGAGTTAAGGAAGTAAGAGCTTGGACAGTTTTTGTTGGGGCAACAGCACCGCAAGCAGCAGGAGTAATACATACTGATTTTGAAAAAGGTTTTATTAGAGCAGAAGTAATGCAGTATGATACTTTTGTAGAATTTGGTAGTGAAGCTAAAGTAAAAGAAGCTGGTAAACTTGGAGTTGAAGGTAAAGAATACATCGTTAAAGATGGTGATATAATGCATTTTAGATTTAACGTGTAAATAAAACTTTATTAATTTACAATAATAAATAGCCTCGAGAAACATATTGTTGTTCGAGGTTTTTTTAATACTTAAAAGTCTGTTATTAACTTTCTGTAATACTGCTTTTATTTTTTTCTACTTTACCCTATATTAGCATCATATCCTAATAGCCTCTATTTTAATGTCACAAGAAACTAAATATACTGAAGACAATATCCGTTCATTGGACTGGAAAGAGCATATCCGTATGCGTCCAGGAATGTATATAGGTAAACTTGGTGACGGAGCATCTCCTGATGATGGTATTTATATTTTGTTAAAAGAAGTGCTTGATAATTCAATAGATGAATTTGTCATGGGCGCTGGTAAAACAATTGAAATAACCACAAAAGACGGGAAAGTAACGGTTAGAGATTATGGTAGAGGGATACCTTTAGGGAAAGTTATTGATGTTGTCTCTAAAATGAATACTGGAGGTAAGTATGATTCTAAAGCATTTAAAAAATCTGTAGGACTTAACGGGGTAGGTACTAAAGCAGTAAATGCGTTATCCAGTTATTTTAGAGTAGAGTCAAACAGAAATAATGAACGAAAAGCTGTAGATTTTTCTCAAGGGAATATTACGGAAGATTATCCTGTAGAAAATGTAGTTTCCAGAAAAGGGACTAAAGTTATTTTTATTCCAGATGTAAGTATTTTTAAAAAATATAAGTATCGTTCAGAGTATGTAGTTAAAATGTTAAAAAACTATGTATATCTAAATCCCGGTTTAACAATTGTTTATAACGGAGAAAAATATTTTTCAGAAAATGGTTTAAAGGATCTATTAGAAGATAACAATAATAAGGAGGATATGTTATATCCTATTATTCACTTAAAAGGAGAGGATATTGAAGTAGCTATTACGCATAGTAAAACACAATATTCGGAAGAATATCATTCTTTTGTAAATGGACAACATACCACACAAGGAGGAACGCATCAAGCAGCTTTTAGAGAGTCGATTGTGAAAACAATTCGGGATTTTTATGGTAAAACCTATGAGGCATCTGATATTAGAAAATCAATTATTTCGGCAGTTGCTATAAAAGTAATGGAACCTATTTTTGAAAGCCAAACAAAAACAAAATTGGGTTCTATCGAAATGGGAGGTGAGTTGCCTACTGTTCGAACATACATTAATGATTTTATAAAAACACAGTTAGATAATTACCTGCATAAAAACAATGATGTTTCGGAAGCTTTGCAACGTAAAATATTACAAGCAGAACGCGAACGTAAGGAATTATCTGGAATAAGAAAACTAGCAAAGGATAGAGCTAAAAAATCTTCCTTACATAATAAAAAATTACGCGATTGTAGGGTTCATTTAGGCGATATAAAAAAGGAACGTCGTTTAGAATCTACGTTGTTTATCACAGAAGGGGATTCAGCAAGTGGGTCAATTACTAAGTCGCGTGATGTAAACACACAAGCAGTATTTAGTCTGCGAGGGAAGCCTTTAAATTCTTACGGAATGAGTAAGAAAATTGTATATGAAAATGAGGAATTCAATTTATTACAAGCAGCATTAAATATAGAGGAGTCGATATCTGATTTGCGCTATAATAACATTGTAATAGCAACCGATGCGGATGTTGATGGAATGCATATTAGATTGTTGTTGATTACATTTTTCTTGCAGTTTTTTCCTGAACTAATAAAAGAAGGTCATTTATATATACTCGAAACACCGTTATATAGAGTTCGGAATAAAAAGGAAACAATATATTGTTACTCTGAAGAAGAGCGTGTAAATGCAATGGAAAAATTAAAAGGAAAGCCAGAAATAACCCGATTTAAGGGGTTAGGTGAAATTTCGCCTGATGAATTTCAGTTTTTTATAGGGGAAGATATTAGGTTGGATCCGGTAATGCTTGATCCTGAAACATCTATAGAGAATCTGTTGCAATTCTATATGGGTAAAAATACACCGGACAGGCAGAAATTTATTATCAATAATCTTAAAGTCGAGTTAGATATAGTAGAAAAATAATTTTGAGTTAATTAATATTTGGGGAGATATGAAGTTTACGAATAAAAAGAGCTTGCCTTTGTATAAGGGAGGCTATGCAGTCCTAGGGGGAGTATTGCTGAGTTTTTTTAGCTATAATTTCCTAGTAACAAATACAGTATTGTTTCAGTTTTATGAAATTATTTTTGTTGTATTGTTAGTGTGGATAATGTTTATGTATTGGTATAAAAAAGCTAAATATATAGAGTATGACAGTTCGGGTTTGGGGTTGGTCTTTATTAGTAAAGGAGTATTGTTGTCGGAAATAAATAACTATAGAGAACAAAGAATAGAGATACCTAAGAGTAAATTAAAAAGTTTTTGTGTAAAAAACGAGTTCTTTACTACAAAGCTCTATTTATATATAAAGACTCATGGTGTTATTAAAAAAGTAAGTTTAGATATTACTTTTTTAGGAAGTAATAAAAAAAAGGCTTTAAATATGTCATTAGAAAAAGTAGTACAGGAAAATTCATCTAATTAATGAGTATAGAAAAAAACGAAAATATTGACGATTTAAATAAAAATCAGTATAGTGAAGAGGAAACAATTACCAAAGTTACAGGAATGTACAAAGATTGGTTTTTGGACTATGCTTCTTATGTTATTTTAGAGCGCGCTGTTCCTGCTATTGATGATGGATTAAAACCAGTGCAACGCCGTATCATGCATTCTTTAAAAGAGAAGGATGATGGGCGGTATAATAAAGTAGCTAACATTGTTGGGCATACCATGCAGTATCATCCACACGGTGATATGAGTATTGCTGATGCAATGGTTCAAATAGGTCAAAAAGAATTATTAATTGATACCCAAGGAAACTGGGGTAACATCTTGACGGGTGATAGAGCGGCAGCTTCTAGGTATATTGAAGCGCGTTTGACAAAGTTTGCTATAGATGTAGTTTTTAATCCTAAAATTACAGAATGGCAACAATCTTATGATGGGAGAAATAAAGAGCCTGTTAATTTGCCTGCAAAATTTCCGTTATTATTAGCGCAAGGTGGGGAAGGGATTGCGGTAGGATTATCAACCAAAATATTACCACATAATTTTAATGAATTGATTGATGCTTCTGTGAAGCATTTGAAAGGGAAGAATTTCACGATTTTCCCGGATTTTCCAACAGCAGGAGCAGCTGATATATCTAATTATAATGATGGATTACGCGGAGGAAAAGTTCGTGTAAGAGCAAAAATTTCTCAATTAGATAAAAATACGCTAGTGATTAACGAAATTCCTTTTTCAACTACCACAACAACTTTAATAGATTCGGTATTAAAAGCAAACGAGAAAGGAAAAATAAAAATAAAAAAGATAGAAGACAATACAGCGGCAAATGTTGAGATTTTAATTCATTTACCAGCAAGTATTTCACCAGATAAAACAATTGATGCATTGTATGCATTTACATCATGCGAAACTTCTATTTCACCATTAGGTTGTGTTATTGATGATAATAAGCCAGTTTTTATAGGCGTGTCAGAAATGCTACGCAGATCTACAGATCATACGGTGTTTTTGTTAAAATGTGAATTAGAAATTCAATTAAATGAATTAAAAGAGCAATGGCACTTTGCGTCATTAGAACGTATTTTTATTGAAAATAGAATTTATCGTTTAATTGAAGAAGAGGAAACTTGGGAAGGTGTAATAAATGCTATTGATCAAGGGTTGATACCACATATTAAGCACTTGAAACGTGCGGTAGTTGAAGAAGATATTGTGCGTTTGACAGAAATAAGAATAAAACGTATTTCAAAATTCGATATTGATAAAGCACAGCAAAAAATTGATGCTTTAGAAGCACAAATTGAAGAAGTGTTACATCATTTAGCAAACTTAATTGAGTACGCTATTAATCATTTTATACGCTTAAAAAAAGAATACGGTAAAGGAAAGGAACGTAAAACAGAATTACGTCAATTTGGTGATGTTGATGCAACCAAAGTTATTATACGTAACACCAAATTGTATGTCAATAGGGAAGAAGGTTTTATTGGAACATCTCTTAAAAAAGATGAATATGTAGTTGATTGTTCTGATATAGATGATATAATTGTGTTTACCAGGGATGGTAAAATGATGGTAACTAAAATAGGTAGTAAAACTTTTATCGGAAAAAATATTGTTCATGTAGCAATATTTAAAAAGAAGGATACGCGAACAGTTTATAATGTTATTTATAAAGATGGGATTTCAAAAGCATCTTATATTAAACGTTTTTCAGTAACAAGTGTAACTAGGGATAAGGAATATCCAGTTACTCAAGGAACAAAAGGATCAATGCTTACGTATTTTTCTGCAAACCCTAATGGTGAAGCTGAGGTGGTTACTATTAACTTGCGTCAAGTAGGGAGTGTTAAAAAACTAAAATGGGATTTAGAATTTTCAGATGTGTTGGTTAAAGGAAGGTCTTCGAAAGGGAATTTAGTAACCAAATATGCTGTAAAACGAATAGAGTTAAAATCCAGAGGAGTGTCAACGTTAAAACCACGTAAAATTTGGTTTGACGATGCGGTTCAACGTATAAATACTGATGGAAGAGGTGAATTGTTAGGTGAGTTTAAAGGTGAAGATAAGCTGTTGATTATTTCGCAATCCGGAGTGTTAAAAACAGTAACTCCTGAAGTAACTTTGCATTTTGACGATGATATGATTGTATTGGAAAAGTGGGATCCTAACAAGCCAATTTCGGCAATATATTTTGATGGGGAAAAAGAACGTTACTATATCAAACGTTTTCTTATTGAGCATGAAGGTAGGGAGGAGCATTTTATTTCAGAGCATTCAAAAACGCAATTAGAAATTGTGTCTGTTGATTATCGACCAATGGTTGATATTGTGTATAGTAAGCAGCGTGGCAAAGATCAAAGACCAAATCAGGAAGTTAATATCGAAGATTTTATTTCAGTAAAAGGTATCAAAGCTTTGGGTAATCAACTTACTTCGGATAAAATAAAACAAATTAATTTATTAACTCCTTTGCCTTTTGTGGTTGAAGAAGCGGTGGCTACTGAAGATATTGAGGTTATAGAAGAGCAGCAGGTAAAATCAAAGTCGGAAAATATTGATTTAGATAATGGTGATTTAGGGGCTGACGGTGAACAAACTGAATTGTTTTAAATTATTTGTTTCTTAATTTATAGTAAGACATAATTATGAATACTTTAATAAATTACTTTAATCTTGAATCTAGTATAGGGATTATACTGTATAATTTGTCAGTACTTTTGCTGTGTTGGATTTTGTCAAGACTTTCAAGAGTACTTGTTGTATTTTTTTTAAAAAGAAGGTTTACAAAAGAAACATTTGGTGTAACCAGATTGAAATTTACACGAAATTCATTACGTTTTGTTTTCGGGTTAATAGGGATTTTAATAATCCTTTTTACAGTGCCTGTCTTTAGAGAAAAAGTAGGCTATATTTTCTCTGGAGCTGGAATTTTAGCAGCTATAATTGGTTTTGCGGCAAAAGATGCGATTTCTAATTTAATTGCTGGCCTGTTTATTGTGTTGTTTAGACCTTTTAGAATAGACGATTATATTAAGCTTGAAAAAGGAAGTATTGGTGTTGTAGAGGACATCACACTTCGTCATACAATAATAAAAACTTTTGAAAATAAACGATTGATTATTCCAAACTCTGTAATTAGTACAGAGTCAGTACTGAATTTTACTATTCAAGATTCAAAAATATTGAGCTTTAATAATTTTATGGTTGGCTTAGATTCTGATATCGATCTAGCTAAGAGTATTGTTTTGGAAGAGGCTTCAAAATTGAATTTTGTTATCGATAATAGAACTCCTCAGCAAATTGTTGATGGTGCCCCAGAATTTGATGTTAGGTTAATAGATGTGACTGAATCTGGCATACATATTCGTGCTTATATTTGGTTGATTGACCCGTTGCAGGAGTTTGCTATGAAAAGCTCTTTAAAAGAATCAGTTCATAAACGATTCAGAATTGAAGGAATTTCGCTCCCAATACCTATGCGAAAAATTATTAACTAATGATTAAGCGCTTGTAAATAGTTGTTTTTTTTTACAGTGTGTAGTTGGGTACTATGTTAATAAGCTTAATTCATTTAGTCCATGGCTAAAGAAATAATTAGAAATACCGATAATCTATTTAATAATTATCCTCAATTAATTAAGGGTAGGAAGGTATCTATATCTGATTATAAAAACTTAAAGAGGAAAGTTAAAAGGAAAATACCAAAATGGTATGTTCAACTTATGATAGATTTCCCTATATCTGATCTCGAAATAAGGGGGGGCTTTCAATTTTGGTTGGGTGTATCTCATAAACAAAAAAAAAACTATTGATTTACCGTTACTAAATACTCATTTTAACAATTTCGAAGATATTGAATTTAATGCAACGGAAGTATTCCCTAGATTTGAATTAAGGAAACAAAATTACATATTTATTGCATCTGATAGAAACTCAAGTGGAAGTGGTTTTTTACATAAATGCTAAAGAGAAAAAGCCAAAAGTAATTTACGTATATCAGGGTTGTGGTGATAACGCTCAATTAATTGCTAATAAGTTTCTCTGAGTTCCTTGAAATAATAAGGGCACATGAAAATATTGACGAATGGTTAAGCAAATATAACCTGACGAATTCGGACCTTTCAAAAACGGATACATAACAAAATCTATAAAAATCCGAGTTTTGGTATTAGCTCAAAAATTTTGTGAATATTTATACTTTTACCAAATATTATAAATTTTGTACTAAGCCTGTCGAAGTGTGGCTTTTATAGATCTACAAGCTAAAATCAAAACAAAAAGGCTTTGTCTTATGTCTGTATGAAATAGTTGTTTTTTATGACTATGTTGTTGAGCATCTCTTTATTTAAGTAGAAGTATGGCTAGTTTTGAATCTTTTTATAAGTCTGTGTAAATATGTAGTAAAAGCATCCGTAAATACTAATCTAGTGGTGCTATTTAAGCAGGAAGAGTTTTTGCAAGACTAGTTAATCTTGGCAACAGTACCTCTGCTTGTTCTCTTTTGAGGGTCATTAATAATTTTAGATTCAAAAGTATAGGTATTCCCCTTTGTGCTCAAAATTTTTATATGTATTGCTTTTTGTTGGGCAAGAGTTTTTGGATTAATGGTTTTTAATACATATTCACAATCATTTATCCATCGCACATTAATGGAGTCAATATTTTTTCCATTGTAATCCACTTCTAGCGTTTCTGTTCTGCTAAATGTAGCTTTTATCATTTCTCCTTTTAGTTCGTATTCATATTCAAAATCGCCTGTTTTAAAATCAGTGCAATTTCGTTCATGTGTATTACATGATGCGATTAGTATAATAAGTAGAAGTAGGGTGAATCTCATTTTAATAGATATTAAATTATGCTGTTGCAAAGTAACAAAATAAATAAGCCTTACTGGAATATTAGTTCGTATAAGATTCGAAACTTCCATCCTTATAAAGTAAAATTATTTTTTCAATTTCTTTATTGCTATTTTTTTTAGAGATCAGTTCCGGAATTATATTGACATCACTTTTATCAGCCTCTATTTTATTGGTGATGTTAGGTGTAATATTTTCAATAGTTTTTTCGGGAAGGTTTTCAAAAAGATTTTGAGGTTTATTTTCTACTGTATTTTGAGGAATCTTCTGAGGAGTAGGAGGTGTGTTTTCGGATTTTGGGAATGTGCCTTTTCCGTCAATCAACCATTCAATTGTTACTTCGTTATAAGTATGTAATAGCTTCATTACAAAATCTAAACTAGGTTTATTTCTACCAGAAATTACATGTGAAATACTCGAGCGTTGTATGCCAATTTTTGTTGCTAAACCTGAAGCTGAAAGACTATAATAGTCTAGTAACTTTTGTAAACGATTTGTAAATGAATTGTCGTTGTCCATGTTGTGTTTTGTTGTTTACAAAAGTATACAATATATGTTACATATAAAAACAAGTCAATGTAATAATTGCAAACAATATAAAGAATAAGTCTAAGTAAAGGTCGTTAATCGATTGATAGTCAAGGATAAAAGATTGTAATTAATTATTGCAGGCAACTATTTACAATTGTTTTGTTATCAGAATCAATAAAGTGTACAATTGTAAACACAAGCAACAGCCTCGCTTGTTTACAAATGTAAATGATAGTTTGTTTACATTTGTACAAACAAAAAAATAATGTTGAATTACAATTCTTTTAAGGAAGAAACATTAGTTGGGAGGTATGTTAAAAACTCGCATATAATTCCAATTTCTAAGCAGCATAAAAGCATTGCTGAAATAACTAAAATAGGGTCCTCTGTTGAGAAGAGATCTATATTCTCTTATAGGTTTGGAACTGGGAAAATTAAGATCTTAGTTTGGTCACAAATGCATGGAAATGAAAGTACAACTACTAAGGCGTTATTTGATTTTTTTAATCGTTTACATACTAATGACGAGGTGGTTTCCAAGTTGCTTTTAGAATGTACTTTTTGTGTGATACCTATTTTGAATCCCGATGGAGCTGAAAAATATACTCGTGTAAATGCTAACAATGTAGACCTAAATAGAGATGCGCAATTATTAAGTCAACCTGAGAGTAGAGTGTTGTTAGATACTTATAAATCTTTTAAACCAGACTATTGTTTTAACTTACATGGGCAACGGACTATATTTAGTGCAGGATTTTCATCTAACTCGTCTGTATTGTCATTTTTGTCTCCTGCACAGGATAAGCAGCGTTTAGTGACTCAAACACGTAAAGTGGCTATGGAGGTAATTTTAGCTATAAACAGTGCCTTAAAACACGAGCTACCGGACCAGATATCAAGGTATGATGATGGTTTTAATATCAATTGTGTTGGAGATAGCTTTCAGTCTATGGAAACGCCTACTATATTATTTGAAGCGGGACATTTCCCTGGGGATTATAAAAGAGAGCGTACAAGGCAGTTTGTGTACGAAGCGTTAATGACTTCGTTTACTTGTATTGCAAGCAACAGTGTTAATGGGAAGGGGTATCAGCCTTATTTTAACTTGCCAGAAAATCAAAAATTATTTTTCGATATAATAATTAGAAATGTGATAGGTGATGAAGGTGAGTTGGTTGATGTAGCGATACAATTTGAAGAAACCTTAAGAGATGAAGAATTGTTATTTGTGCCAAAAATAGCTAAAATAGGAAGTTTAGAAGAGTATTTCGGGCATAAAGAGATAGATGGTGATCAAAATTCAATAATGATAAATAATGTAGCTAAAATACCTGCTTCGCTAACAATAATTAATGAAATATCGATTAACGGAGTTGATTTCGCAGATAAAATAGCTGTTCTATAGCAAAAAAGTTATATTTGTTCCCTAAACTAATAGATAGAATTACACAATGGCAAAGTTTAAATTAGACGAAATTGACCACCAAATATTGGATATGCTTATCCATAATACGCGGGTTCCTTTTACAGATATTGCAAAAAAATTATTAATTTCTGCGGGGACAGTACATGTTCGTGTGAAGAAAATGGAAGAAGCTGGTATTATTACCGGATCGTCACTAAGTGTTAATTATGAGAAGCTGGGGTACTCATTTATTGCGTATGTAGGTATATTTTTACAAAAAACATCAATGACAAAATTTGTTTTAGAGCGAATTAATGAAATACCATATGTTACAGTTGCACATATCACTACTGGGAAATTTAATATTTTCTGTAAAATAAGAGCTAAGGATACGCAGCATGCTAAGGATGTTATATTTATGATCGATGATATTGATGGAGTGTACAGAACGGAAACAATGATCTCTCTTGAGGAGAGTATTAATGATAAGAAAAGATTGATGAGTACTATTTTTAAAGAAATTTAAAAGCTTATTAACTGGTTTTAAGGGCTCTCTATTTATAATAGAGAGCTTTCTTTTTTGAAAACGATACTTATGCAAGCTTAATATGTGTTCGCGTGTTGTTTTCGGTATAAACTAAAATTAAAAGTATGATTACTGAAATATTGAGAGTAGAAGAGTATGTTCCATATCAAAAATTATATTTGAATTTAGTCGAGGATAAGCCTGTAATTTCCATGTTGGAAGATTCTTTAGATGAATTTGTTGCTTTTTTCAACTCTATAGAAGAAGAGAAGCTGGTTTTGTCTTATCAAAAAGGGAAATGGACACTTAAGGAGTTGATGCTCCATATGATTGATACGGAGCGTGTATTTCAGTATCGAGCGCTTAGATTTGCTAGAAACGACAAAACGAGTTTACCAGGTTATGACGAAAATTTTTATGTTCCTAACTCAAATGTAAGTGGTAGAGGGTTAACTTCTTTACTTAGTGAGTATGTAGCGGTGAGGAATTCAACTATAGCGCTGTTTAGTACTTTTAGTAAAAAAACAATGTTAATTATTGGTAATAGTGATGGTAGCACAATGAGTGTTAGGGCGATTTCGTATATTATTTTGGGACATCAAACACATCATATAAACATCGTTAAAGAGCGTTATTTGGGTTAGTTCATGTAATATTCAAAAGCTTCTTTAATAATGTTGTTAGGTACGGTTTGGTCAATCACAGTGCTTCCAATAGCGCTTAGTAGTACGAAATTAATATTCCCATGAGAGTTTTTCTTATCAAACTTCATTAAGTCAATTATTGGGTCAATATCTTTAGTATCAAACCGTACACTGCTGTAAGTGTTAAGTAAACTGCTTTTTATGTTGTTACAGGTATCTGCATTAAGTTTGGTTAATTTTGTAGATATGTAGCATGCTAAAATCATTCCAATAGCTATTGCTTCACCGTGTAATAGTGTTGTTTTGTTGCTGTTTTCTAAGCAATATGATTCTATGGCATGACCAAGTGTGTGTCCAAAATTTAAAGACTTTCTCACTCCTTGTTCAGTAGGATCTTGTGTAACTATGTTGTTTTTAATGATTACCGATTCATGAATTAAATTATCTAAGTCTAAAGTGGTTAACTTTGAAAGATCGTTCATTTTATTCCAGTACATTTCGTCTTGTATCAATCCATGTTTTAACATTTCTGCTAAGCCAGAACGCATTTCATTTTGTGGTAATGTATTTAAAAAGTGAGTGTCTATTAAAACCATTTTAGAAGTATTGATAACTCCAATTTGATTTTTTAAAGCCCCAAGATCAACACCGGTTTTACCTCCTACGGATGCGTCAACCATAGCTAATAAACTAGTTGGCACATTAATGAAGTCTACTCCTCGTTTGTAAGTAGAGGCTACAAAACCTCCTAAGTCGGTAACTACTCCGCCACCGAGGTTTATAATTAAACATTTTCTATCGGCATCTAGTTCTGAAAGTGCATTCCAAACACCAGAACAGGTTTCAATATTTTTGTTCTCTTCTCCAGCTTCAATTTGAATGATTTCAATTTCAAGTGTTGTTTCAATTTTACTACAAAAATCAGGATAACAATGTTGAAGAGTGTTCTGGTCAACAATAATAAATAATTTGGAGTAATTAGTAGCGTTTAAATGCTGATTAAGTGAAATATAGCATTCGTTGTTAAAATACACAATAGAATCTTGAGATTGTATAGCTTCCATTTTTGTTGTTTTGTTATTAAAACTGTGTTTGGTTAGTATCTAAGCAAAGAAACAAGATTTTTTAATACAAGTATTGAAAAGTTAGTGTAATAATCAAAAAAAATATAATTTTGTTGTCAGGATTACAATGCTTATTAATTCCTCGTAAATTTATTAAAAATGAACAAATTATTTGACAACACGAAAGTAGCTTTTTCTTTAAAAAAAGATTCTGAGTTAGAACGCGCTTATTTTTTATTTAAAATGATTGCTAATGAACCATTAGTGCGTATTGGTACTGCAATGACTAATTTTGCAATAAAAGCACATTTACCTGTAGAAGGGCTTATTAGGGCTACAGTATTTGATCATTTTTGTGGAGGAGTGTCTGAGGATGATTGTATTTCGGTAATTGATAAAATGTATGCTAAAAAAGTATGTAGTGTATTGGATTATTCGGTTGAAGGAAAAACTGATGAAGCACAATTTAATGCTGCTTATGATATGACAATAAAGTTATTGGACTTTGTTAAGGAAAAGGATGCAATTCCTTTTGCAGTATTTAAGCCTACTGGATTTGGTAGAATTGAGCTGTATGAAAAAGTAGGAAATAAAGTTGCGTTAACAACTAGTGAGCAAGAAGAATGGGGAAGAGTAGTGTCTCGCTATGATAAGGTGTGTTCGTTGGCAAAAGAAAAGGATGTAAAGTTATTGATAGATGCTGAAGAAAGCTGGTTGCAAGATGCTGCTGATGATTTAGTAGCTGACATGATGCGAAAGTACAATACTGAAAAAGCAATTGTATTCAATACATTGCAAATGTACCGTTGGGATAGGTTGGATTATCTAAAGAAGTTACATGCTGAAGCTAAAGAAAAAGAATTTTATGTAGGTATGAAGCTAGTTCGTGGAGCATATATGGAAAAGGAAAATGAACGTGCTGTATTGCACGACTATACCTCTCCAATTTGTGAAAATAAAGAAGCTACGGATAGGAACTTTGATAATGGGGTTACTTATATGCTTGCAAACAACGAATTGTTGTCATTGTTTGCAGGAACACATAATGAAGATAGTTCTTATTTAGTAATGCAGTTAATGCAAGAAAATAATATTCCTACAAATTCTGATTCAGTTTGGTTTGGTCAGTTGTATGGTATGAGTGATCATATAAGTTTTAACCTTTCAGAGGCAGGTTATAATGTAGCTAAATACTTGCCTTTTGGACCTGTCAGGGATGTAATGCCTTATTTAATACGTAGAGCCGAAGAAAACACATCTGTGGCAGGACAAACAACTAGAGAGTTAAAGTTGTTAAAAGAAGAACGTAAAAGAAGAAAAGTCTAAATAATAGTATTATAACAACCCAAAAAGCTCCTAAGTCATATAGGTTTAGGAGCTTTTTTTGGTTGTAATCCCAATTAAATTTCAAGGATCACATAAGAGGATTGAATTATTTTAGATTTAGTTGAGTTTAAAAATCTAAGCATAGCCTTAGTTACGGTTATTTTTTTAAGCGACAAATAGATGTAAAAGAAACTATTTAATTGTGTATGTTGAGTTTTAATTGGTGTTATAATGTTGTTTGCTTGTTGACACTGGTAATAGTTAAACAGCCAAGGTCTTCCCAGTTTTGAGTTTCTTTTTGAAAAAAGATGACTTTTGAGTCGTATCCTGTGCCGCTAACTCCAATCTGACAAACATCGGGTAGTTCATTATTGTATTCTTTTTTAGCTACTTCATAATAGCTTATAAGATTTTCATGAATAATATTGTGTGCAGCAGAAAGAACTATTCCTCTTGGGTCTTCATCTTCAGGAGCTAAGAATTTTAAGATAGCGTGTTCTTCAAACAAAGAGCGTTGTTCATTAATAATTTCGGAATTTTGTTCAATTGTTATTACGTTATCTGGCATTTTAGGAATGTCGTAAAGTTCGCATAACTTATTAAAAGCAATGATGGCTTGCGTATTTGGATTTTCGTCAGATGATTGTGTTTCAATAATTAAATCGTATAGCTTGTCATCGTTATTTATCCATTCTTGTATTGGGTTTGCCATGAGTTTATAAACTATTTAATGACTACATTTTTAATCAATGCAATACTATCGCAATTTTCAACCAAAAATTCATACGATTTTTGATTGTAGCTGCTTTCTAGAACATAAAGGTTACATGATTTTAGTTTGGTTTTGCTTTTTGAGAAATCTACAGTTCCGTTTAGGTAAGCGTCCGTAATGGCAGCTGTGTCAAGTTCTTTGTTGTTGATTAGCTCTTGTACTAAAGGAGAAAAGGCACGTTTTTTTAATCTAAAATCTTTAAGTGTTCTACAGTTTGGGAGGTAGCAAAAAGTTGTTTTCTTTTTCCCCCAGATAAAATATACTAGTATGCTTCCAAGAATACCTCCTACAAGGAAATAACTTAATCGATGAATAAAACTCATTTGTTACTGTTTAAAATTAAATAATTTAAAATTAAACGATGATTTACTTAATCAATATTCTAAACGTACAATAATAGGCGTGAACTAATCATAATAGTTCTTAATAAAAGAGTTCTGATTGTCGTCAGAACAAATAATAAACTCACTGTTGGGTTAGAATATTAATAAGTTTGCATCGTTATATGGTAATCCAAACCAATCTGAAACAGATTTACTGGTTAAAATTCCGTGGTAAAAGTACAACCCATTTTTCAATCCTCTATCAAAACGGATAGCATTTTCTATTCCGCCATCTTCTGCAATCTTAGAAAGGTAAGGAGTGAAGATGTTGCTTATGGCCTTAGAAGCTGTCCTTGAGTATCTTGAAGGTATATTTGGGACACAATAATGGATGATATCGTGTTTTATAAATGTTGGTTTATCATGTGTGGTTACTTCTGACGATTCAAAGCAGCCGCCCATATCAATACTGACGTCCATAATTACGGAGCCGGGTTTCATTTGTTCAACCATTTCTTCGGAAACAATAATGGGAGATCTGTTTTTGCCTCTTATAGCTCCTATAGCGATATCGCATCTTCGTAAAGCTTTTAATAATGTTTTCGGTTGTAGTGTAGAGGTGTATATAGGCCTGTTTAAATTGGCTTGTATGCAGCGTAATTTTGTTAAGGAGTTGTCAAACACTTTCACATTTGCTCCAAGTCCTATAGCTGATCTAGCAGCAAACTCTCCTACAGTTCCAGCGCCAATTATCACAACTTCGGTAGGAGGCACACCACTAATATTTCCTAGTAATAAACCATTTCCTTCGTTGGTGTTTGCAAGTAATTCGGAAGCAATAAGTACGGATGCTGTTCCGGCAAGTTCACTTAATACTCTAACAGCAGGAAAGGTTCCATCATCATCTTTAATAAACTCAAAAGCTAAGGCAGTGGTTTTTTTTGAAGCTAAGGCTTCAAAGTATTTTTTATTTTGAGTCTTTAATTGTAATGCGGATATTAATAAGGTTTGAGGGTTTATGAGTTCTATTTCGCTTAATGATGGCGGTTCAACTTTTAATATAATAGGGCACGAAAATACCTTCTTCGTATCATTGGTTATTTCTGCGCCAACCTCGCTATAGTCTTTATCTTTAAATCCAGATGCCGCTCCCGCGTTTGCTTCAATTAATATTCTATGTCCTTGTGAGACTAGTGCTGCTACTGCATCGGGTGTTAAGCAAACTCTTTTTTCTTGGTATGAAGTTTCTTTAGGGAGTCCTATAAATAGGTCGCCTTTCTTACGAATTAGTTCCAGTGTTTCTTCTTGTGGTAATAGTTGTTCTTTGGAAAAAGGCGATAGTGGTTTACTCATTGCTTTAGGTGGTTTGAACCAAATTACAATTATTTTTTTGAATATAAAACTATGAGTTACTAATTTCTAGAGTTCTTGTGTTGTCAGGGTTTTTGTTAATCTTGATTGTAATAGCATCTTCGGGAATGATATTGGGTATTTTTTCAGGCCATTCTACTAAGCTCCAGGAGTTTTGGTAAAAATACTCTTCTATGCCAATATCATACACTTCTTCTTCGTGTTCGATTCTGTAAAAGTCAAAATGAAAAACGGTGTTATCATGCCCTTTGTATTCGTTAACTAAAGAAAACGTTGGGCTAGAGGTAACGTCAGTTACTCCTAATTGTTTTACAAGTTCTTTAATTAAAGTAGTTTTTCCAACCCCCATTTCTCCATAAAATAATAAAGTTTTTGGAGCGTTTAAGTGTGATAATATTTTAGTTGAGATGCTCTTTAATTCTGATAATTGATACGTAAGTTTCAAAACGGATGTTTTTATAAAGAATAAAATGACGTTTTTTAATGTTTGAACTTGTTTGTTATATTGAAAAACGCCAGTTTTCTTAATTCTTAATTCTTAATTCTTAATTCTTAATTCTTAATTCTTAATTCTTAATTCTTAATTCTTTTTAGGTTCCATAACTACAAAAGGAATTACCATTTCCTCTAAAGAAACACCACCATGTTGATAGGTGTTTTTAAAATAGCTTACATAATGATTGTAGTTGTTCGGGTAGGCGAAAAATAAATCACCTTTTGCGAAAATAAATGAGCTGCTCATATTTATACTTGGTAAATGTATAGATTTGGGGTCTTTAGCAACTAAAACATCTTTTTTGTCATAGGTTAAACTTTTCCCTGTTTTGTAACGTAAGTTTAAACTAGTACGTTTGTCGCCAATTACTTTTGATGGAGCAGTGACATTTATAGTGCCGTGATCTGTAGTAATTATTAATTTCATTCCAAGCCCTTGTGCTTGAGTAATGATGTCCAGCAGAGGGGAGTTTTTGAACCAGCTTTGTGTTAATGATCTGTATGCTTTATCATCAGAGGCTAATTCCTTTATCACTTGCATGTCAGTTTTAGAATGCGATAACATGTCTACAAAATTATAAACAACAACAGTTAAGTCATTTGAAGCGCATTGTTTAAAGTTATTAGCGAGTTTTTTACCGGCATTTAGATTTGTTATTTTATAATAGTCATGTTTAATGTTTAATCCAAGCCTTTTAATTTGAGCTTTTAGGAAATCATTTTCAAACATGTTTTTTCCTCCTTCGTCAGTATCGTTAAGCCAGAATTCAGGATGCTTTTTTTCCATGTCGGAAGGCATTAATCCAGAAAATATTGCATTCCTTGCGTACTGAGTTGCTGTGGGTAAAATGCTACAAAAAGGAGTTTCTTTAGTTTTTTTGTAATAGGTTGCAAGGGTAGGTTCAAAGGATTTCCATTGATCATATCGTAAGTTATCAACCACAACCAATAATGTAGGTTGTTCGCTTAATTCAGGTGCGATCCATTCTTTAAACAAATTATGAGAAAGCATTGGAGCTTCTTCATTTCCGTTAAACCAATTGGGATAATTCCGGTCTATAAACTTACAAAATTCATTATTCGCTTCGGTTTTTTGAGAAACCAAAATTTCTTGCATTCCGTAATCTTCTATACTTTCTAATTCAAGCTCCCAATAAATTAATTTCTGATATAATTCCGCCCATTCATCCCAAGAGTTTACCATGGCTAAGTCCATAGATATTTTCCTGAATTCTTGTTGGTAATTTGATGTTGTTTTTTCAGAAATTAACCTTGAGAAATCCAAATTTTTCTTGATGCTTAATAGTATTTGATTCGGATTAACAGGTTTAATTAAGTAGTCTGCTATTTTGGAACCTATAGCTTCTTCCATAATAGACTCTTCCTCACTTTTGGTAATCATTACCACAGGAATATGTGCTTTCCTTTCTTTTAATTCGGTAAGTGTTTCGAGTCCTGTAAGCCCAGGCATATTTTCGTCTAGAAAAATAATGTCAAAATTGTGTTCATCAACAATTTCTAGCGCTTCGGCGCCACTTACACAAGTGGTAACAGAGCAATTTTTTTTCTCTAAAAATAAAATATGTGGTTTTAATAAATCTATTTCATCATCAACCCAAAGAATCTTGATACTATTCATTTAAAATAAAGTTTTAAGCTACTGTAATATTACAAAAACAAATGGTTAAGTTTGTGAAAGAACTCATAAAATAGTGCCCTTTGAAATTAATCAACAAACTCAAGATATTAAACGATCCGATATACGGTTTTATTACAATTCCTAGTGAACTTATTTTTGATGTGGTCCAACATCGTTATTTTCAGCGTTTAAGGCGTGTTTCTCAAATGGGGTTATCTTATTTGGTATATCCTGGTGCGCACCATACTCGTTTCCATCATGCGTTAGGATGTATGCATTTAATGAGTGAGGCAATAAAAGTATTGCGTTTTAAGGAGGTTCAAATTTCCGAAGAAGAGTCAACGGCTTTATTACTGGCGATATTACTACATGATATAGGTCACGGTCCTTTTTCACATGCAATGGAGCACAGTATTGTTGAGGGAATTACACATGAGGAAATTTCACTGAAGTTTATGAATGCTTTAAATGATGAGTTTGATGGTAAATTGTCACTAGCAATTAAAATTTTTAAAGGGGACTACCATCGTTGTTTTTTTTATGAGTTAATTAGCAGTCAGCTTGATATGGATAGAGCTGATTATTTAAAGCGCGATAGTTTTTATACAGGAGTTGCAGAAGGAAATGTAAATTCCGAACGTATTATAACAATGCTCAATGTTGTTAATGATGAATTGGTAATAGAGGAAAAAGGAATTTATTCTGTAGAAAAGTTTTTATTAGCTAGAAGACTGATGTATTGGCAAGTGTATTTGCATAAAACAAGTATAGTTGCCGAAAGTTTATTGGTACGTGTTTTAAAAAGGGCAAAGGAGTTAGTGCAAAAAGGAGTTGTGGTAGAAGCTAGTAAACCGTTTGATTATTTTTTAAAGCATCAAATAGATGACACTAATTTTAGTTTAAATGAGTTAGAAATATTTTCAAAGTTAGACGATTATGATATTGTTATGGCTATGAAATCATGGATGACTCATGATGATGTAGTGCTGTCTAAGCTTTCCAAGATGATAATCAACCGGGAGTTATTGAAAATAAGGCTAACTAAAGAAGCTATTTCAGATGCCGATTTTGAAAAACTAAAACAACAAGCAAAAGAGAAGTATAGTTTGTCTGATGATGAAGTAGCATATTTCGTGTTTAAATCTACGGTAAGCAATCAGGCATATGACACTCAAAACTCAGGGATTAAAATCCTGTTAAAAACAGAAGAAGTTATTGATGTAGCAGAAGCGTCAGATCATCTTAATTTAAAGGCTTTATCAAAGCCCGTGAAAAAATACTTCGTTTGTTACCCAAAAGACAATTAACATTTTTTTATATTTGCGGATAATGGAATTTACAGCAGAACAAATAGCAGGTATTTTAGAAGGAGAGGTTTTAGGAAATCCTGAAGCTAAAGTATCGAAATTAGCAAAGATAGAAGAAGGTGTTGATGGCGCATTGACCTTTTTGGCAAACCCAAAATACACACCATATATATATACGACAAAAGCGTCAGTAACTATTGTTAATAAAGACTTTGTTCCTGAAAAGGAGATAAGTACTACGTTAATAAAAGTAGATGATGCATATAAATCTTTTTCAAAATTATTAGAATACTACAATCAAGTAAAGAATAATAAAGTAGGTATTGAAAACCCCTCTTTTAAGGCAGAAACGGCAACTTATGGCGAAAATGTTTATTTAGGAGCGTTTTCATATTTAGGAGAAAATGTAGTTTTAGGCGAAAATGTAAAGATTTATCCTCATGCTTATATTGGAGACAATACTACTATAGGAAATAATGTAACTATTTATTCAGGAGCTAAAATATATTCTGAAACAGTAATTGGTAACGGTTGTATTATTAATAGTGGTGCAATTATAGGAGCTGATGGCTTTGGATATGCACCGGATGAGAATGGTGAATTTCAAAAAGTACCACAAACAGGTAATGTAATTTTGGAAGATAATGTAGAAATTGGTGCAGCGGCAACAATTGATAGAGCAACACTGGGTTCTACAATACTTCGTAGAGGGGTAAAAATTGATAATCAAGTGCAAATAGCACATAATGTGGAGATAGGGTCGCATACTGTAATTGCTGCTCAAACTGGAATTGCTGGTTCGACTAAAATCGGGCAGTATTGTATGTTTGGAGGGCAAGTAGGTGTTGCAGGTCATTTAACTATTGGAAACAATATAAAAGTACAAGCACAAACTGGTATTGGACATCGTGTAAAAGATGGAGAAAAATTATATGGATCTCCAGCTATTGACTACAGTAACTATGTGAAATCATATGTACACTTTAAAAACTTACCTAAAATAGTAAGACAACTAAATCAATTAGAAAAAAAAATTAACAACAATGAGTAATACTGTTGTAAAACAAAGAACACTTCAAAGTGAAGTTACTTTAAAAGGAATAGGGCTTCATACTGGTAAAGAAGTTACATTAACGTTTAAGCCAGCAGCTGAAAATAAGGGATACGCTTTTTCTAGAACAGACTTAGAAGGAAACCCCATAATTCAAGCAAAAGCTGAATATGTAACTGAAACACAGCGAGGAACAAATCTTGAGAATAAAGGGGTTCAAATAAACACTTCAGAGCATGTGTTGGCTGCCTTAGTTGGGCTAGAAGTTGATAATTGCTTAATTGAAATGAATTCACCTGAACCTCCAATTATGGATGGTTCATCGAAGTATTTTGTTGAAGCAATAGAGAAAGCGGGTATTGTTGAGCAGGATGCAGAAAGAAAAGAGTATGTCGTAAAAGATGTAATTACGTATACTGATGAAGCTTCTGGTTGCGAAATAATGATTTTACCTTCTGACGAGTATCAAGTAACTACAATGGTAGATTATGGCACAGAGGTATTAGGGACTCAAAACGCAAGTTTAAAAAAGTTATCTGATTTTAAAGCTGAGATTTCTGATTCAAGAACTTTTAGCTTTTTACATGAAATAGAAACGTTATTAGATCACGGACTAATTAAAGGTGGTGATTTAAACAATGCTATTGTATATGTAGATAAAGAAATATCTACAGCAACAATGGAGAAGTTAAAGAAAGCTTTTGATAAAACTGATGTAGCAGTAAAATCTAATGGTATTTTAGATAATTTAACCTTGCATCACCCTAATGAAGCAGCTCGTCATAAATTGTTAGATGTAATAGGTGATTTAGCATTAATAGGTACTCGTATAAGAGGAAAAGTTATCGCTACAAAGCCAGGACATTTTGTAAATACGGAATTTGCAAAAAAAATGGCTCAAATTATAAAAAAGGAAAGCAGAAACACTGTTCCTGTTTATGATATAAATCAGCCACCACTAATGGATATCCATAAAATAATGGATATGTTACCACACAGACCACCATTTCTGTTGATTGATAGAATACTAGAATTGTCTGACACACATGTAGTTGGAATGAAAAATGTAACGATGAATGAACCATTCTTTGTAGGGCATTTTCCAGAAGCACCTGTTATGCCTGGAGTTTTACAAGTAGAGGCAATGGCACAAACAGGAGGTATATTAGTATTAAGTACTGTGCCTGATCCTGAAAATTATCTAACATTTTTCATGAAAATAGATAATGTGAAATTTAAGCAAAAAGTTTTACCAGGCGACACTTTGTTTTTCCATTGTAGTTTAATATCTCCTATTCGTAGAGGGATTTGTCATATGCAAGCATATGCATATGCAAACGGAAAAGTAGTAGCACAAGCAGAGATGATGGCACAAATAGCAAAAAAACAATAACATTATGAATCAACCATTAGCATACGTACATCCAGGAGCTAAAATAGCAAGAAATGTTGTTATTGAACCTTTTACAACTATTCATAATAATGTAGTCATTGGAGATGGTACATGGATAGGTTCTAACGTAACTATTATGGAAGGCGCTAGAATTGGAAAAAATTGTAGAATCTTCCCTGGAGCAGTAATTTCAGCTGTGCCACAGGATTTGAAATATAACGATGAAGACACTACCGCAGAAATTGGAGACAATGTAACGATACGTGAATGTGTAACTATTAATAGAGGGACTACCGACAAAATGAAAACAGTTGTTGGTGATAACTGTTTAATAATGGCATACTGTCATATTGCACATGATTGTATTGTAGGAGACAATTGTATCTTTTCTAATAACACTACTTTAGCAGGACATATAACTGTAGGAAATAATGTTATTCTTGCAGGAATGGTTGCAGTACATCAATTTTGTTCCATTGGGAATCATGCTTTTGTAAGTGGAGGAACTTGGGTACGTAAAGATGTGCCACCTTATGTAAAAGCAGCAAGAGAACCAATTTCTTATGTAGGAATTAATTCTGTTGGTTTACGTAGAAGAGGATACGAAATAGAAAAAATCAGAGAAATTCAAAATATATATAGAATCCTTTATCAAGGAAAACATAATACTACGCAGGCAGCTGCTGTAATTGAAGCAGAAATGACAGCTTCAAAAGAACGTGATGAAATTTTAATGTTTATTAAAAATTCAAAACGTGGAATTATGAAAGGATACTTTAAATCAAATTAAAAAAAATAAATTATGGCAAGTACTTCAGATATTAGAAACGGATTATGCATAAAATTTAACAATGATATTTATAAAATCATTGAGTTTTTACACGTTAAACCAGGGAAAGGACCTGCTTTTGTTCGTACTAAATTAAAAAGTGTTACTTCTGGGAAAGTGGTAGATAATACATTTCCTTCAGGTAGAAAATTAGATGACGTTCGTGTAGAAACTAAAAAATACCAGTTTTTATATCCAGAAGGAGATACGTTTCATTTTATGAATGTTGAGGATTATAATCAAATTACTTTAGAGAAAAAATCTTTAGATGCTCCAGGTTTATTAAAAGAAGGAGAAGTAGTAACTGTTTTAATTAATGCTGAAGATGAAATGCCATTATCGGTTGATATGCCAGCTACAGTAATATTAGAAGTTACACATACAGAGCCAGGTGTTAAAGGAAATACGGCTACAAATGCTACAAAACCAGCAACGGTTGAATCTGGAGCAACTGTAAACGTGCCTTTATTTATCAATGAAGGAGATAAAATTAAAGTAGAAACCGAAAAAGGAACTTATAAAGAAAGAGTTAAGGCATAATGAAATTTGCTCAAGTACATAGTCTATCACAAATAGCGACAATAATTAATGCAAATTATGTAGGTGCTGTAGATTTCCCAGTTTCAGGAATGAACGAAATTCATGTTGTTACTCATGGAGATATTGTTTTTGTGGACCATCCTAAATATTATGATGCTGCATTAAACTCTGCCGCATCAGTTGTTTTAATAAATAAAGAAGTTGCTTGTCCTGAAGGAAAAGGATTGTTGATTTCTGACGATCCATTTCGTGATTTCAATAAACTCACAAAATATTTTAAACCTTTTGAAAAGGCTACAGGAACAATTTCGGTGTCTGCTAAAATAGGTAAGGATACAATTATTCAGCCTAATGCGTTTATTGGAAACAATGTGATTATTGGTGATAATTGCCTAATCCATGCGAATGTTTCTATATACGATGATACTGTTATTGGTAATAATGTTACCATACACTCAGGGTCGGTTTTAGGAGCAGATGCTTTTTATTATAAAAGTAGACCAGAGTTTAGGGATAAACTAATTTCTTGTGGAAATGTTGTTGTTGAAGACAATGTTGATATAGGAGCTTTATGTACTATAGATAGAGGAGTAACAGCTTCTACAACTATTGGTGCAGGAACAAAAACCGATAATCAAGTTCAAATTGGACATGATACTGTAGTTGGAAAAAATTGTTTGTTCGCTTCTCAAGTTGCAATTGCAGGATGTGTAGTGGTAGAAGACAATGTAATTATGTGGGGACAGGTAGGAGTTAAAAGCGGAATTACAATAGCAAAAGGAACAGAAATTTATGCTCAGTCTGGTTTAGGGCATTCTACCGATGAAAATAAAAAATATTTTGGTTCACCAGCTGTTGAAGCTAGAGAACGTTTCAAGGAAATGGCGTATATTAGAAAGCTGCCAGAAATAATAAAGAAACTGAAATAACTACATATGAATCCAAAAGAGCTAGTCAAGTCGTATTACAAATCAGATTTTTATAAGAATGAAGAAGTTTTAAAATCTTTTATTCATCCGGAGTGTGAATTGTATTGGAGTAGTAGCTCGGGTTTTGTAAAGTTTAATTACACTGATTTAATTGAGCACGGTGAGCGTATTGCAGGTTCGTTTAAAGAGCTAAGAACAGAAATTAGTCATATTATTTCAGAAGATAATTTTGTAACAATACGGTATACTTATTATGTGGTTTCTTTTGATAATCCTGAAAATGAAGTGTGTTTGGCACACTTTATATCTATTTGGGAAGTCAAGGATGAAAAGTTGTACCGTTGTCATGAAATGAGTCAAATGGCTGATGAAAAAGCAGTAGATAATAATGCGTATTTATCATTGAAAATTTCCTGATAAAAGCAGATAAGTTTAGATAGAAAAAATTACATTTGTAACAATTATAAAAAATTAAAAAAATGAGTGTTTTAGTAAATAAAGATTCAAAAATTATAGTTCAAGGTTTCACAGGAAGTGAAGGAACATTCCATGCAGGTCAAATGATTGATTATGGAACAAATGTTGTTGGTGGAGTTACTCCTGGTAAAGGGGGGCAAGAGCACCTTGGTAAGCCAGTTTTCAATACTGTTCAAGAAGCAGTTGAAAAAGTTGGAGCAGATACGACTATTATTTTTGTGCCACCAGCATTTGCTGCAGATGCAATTATGGAAGCTACTGACGCGGGTATCAAAGTAATTATTACAATTACAGAAGGTATTCCTGTTGCTGATATGATCAAAGCTAATGCATATGTAAAAGCTAGTGATGCTCGTTTAATTGGACCAAACTGTCCAGGAATTATTACTCCAGGTGAAGCAAAAGTTGGTATTATGCCAGGATTTGTATTTAAAAAAGGAACTATAGGTATTGTATCTAAATCAGGTACGTTAACTTATGAAGCTGCTGATCAAGTTGTTCGTGAAGGATTAGGAATCACAACTGCCATCGGAATTGGTGGTGATCCAATTATTGGAACTACTACTAAAGAGGCTGTTGAGTTATTAATTAATGACCCAGAAACTGAAGCTGTTGTTATGATTGGTGAAATTGGTGGTCAGTTAGAAGCTGATGCTGCAAACTGGTATAAAGCAAGTGGAAGTAAAAAACCTGTAATCGGTTTTATTGCTGGCGAAACTGCTCCTGCTGGTAGAACAATGGGACATGCTGGTGCTATTGTTGGTGGATCTGACGATACTGCTCAAGCTAAAAAAGCTATTATGGCAGCATGTGGAATTCATGTAGTAAACTCTCCTGCAGAAATTGGAGCTAAAGTTGCTGAAGTACTATTAGCTTTAAAAGCGTAATTCAATAAATAAAATTAGTTAAAACGCTATCATTTATATGATAGCGTTTTTTTTATGTCTACTTTTAAAGTAAATATAATCAAATATTAAATGAAAAAATTAGCTAGTTTCTTATTACTAGGTCTTTTAGTAATAAGTTGTAAGAAATCAGAAACTTCTAATGATGGAAGTAAAGAGAAAACTTTTGTAGTAAATCAACAAAAAGATGAAACAGGTTTTACATATGAAACTGTTGAGAATGATCCTACAGGATTGCGTTTGTATACCTTAGATAACGGGCTAAAAGTGTATTTAAGTAAAAATACGGAAGAACCTAAAATTCAAACCTATATTGCTGTACGTGCAGGTTCTAATTATGACCCTAAAGAATCTACAGGTCTTGCTCATTATTTAGAGCATATGGTATTTAAAGGAACCCATGAAATTGGTACTGCTAATTGGGAAGAAGAAAAAGGGCATTTAGAAAAAATTGCTGATTTGTATGAACAGCATAGAACTGAGAAAGATCCAGCAAAAAAGTTAGCGTTATATAAGCAAATTGATGAAGCTTCATTAGAAGCGTCAAATCATTCAATTGCTAATGAATATGATAAAATGATTAGCTCATTAGGTGCTGAAGGAACAAATGCACATACGTGGTTTGAAGAAACTGTTTACAAAAATAAAATTCCAGCTAACGAATTAGAAAAATGGCTGTCGGTAGAAAGTGAGCGTTTTAGTGAATTAGTATTGCGTTTATTCCACACAGAGTTAGAAGCAGTATTTGAAGAATTTAATAGAGGTCAGGATAATGATGGAAGGAAAAGTTATGCAGCAATGTTAAAAAACTTATTTCCAAATCATCCATATGGTCAACAATCAACTATTGGAACTGCTGAGCATTTAAAGAACCCTTCAATGATTGATATTCATAATTATTTTAACAAATACTACGTACCAAATAATATGGCGGTAGTTTTAGTAGGTGATTTTGATTTTGATGAAACTATTAAATTTGTTGACAATGCGTTTGGAAAAATGGAACGTAAAGAAGTAAGTCATCCTGTATTACCAAAAGAAGAAGCAATAACAGCGCCAATTTTAAGTGAAGTTTTTGGGCCAACTGCTGAAAGTGTTTCTATAGCATTCCGTTCGGGTGCAATTGGAACTAAAGAAGAAAAATTACTAACATTAGCTGATATGATTTTAGCTAATGGAAATGCTGGTTTAATTGATTTAAACTTAAATCAAAAACAAGCAGTGCAACGTGGTGGTTGTTCTCCAACATTTTTAAATGATTATGGATACCATCAATTTACTGGTTCACCAAAGGAAGGACAAACTTTAGACGAGGTTAAAGATTTACTATTAGCTCAAATTGAAAAATTAAAAAAAGGAGAATTTGACGAATGGATGATTAAAGCTGTTATAAATGACCTAAAATTATCGCAAACGCGCCAATACGAAAACAATACTGCTTTAGCGAGTGCATATTACAATGCGTTTATTCACCACCAAGATTGGACAAATAAAGTTTCTTTTTTAAATGAATTGAAAAAAATAACGAAAAAAGAATTAGTTGACTTCGCAAATTCATTTTACAAAAACAATTATGTTGTTACCTATAAACGTAAAGGAATTGACAATGACATTACAAAAGTTAAAAACCCAGGGATTACTCCAATAAATTTAAACAGAGGAAAACAATCTGAATTTATTCAGTCTTTCAACAAAAAAGTATCGAGTGAAATTTCTCCTTTATTTATTGATTATAAAAAAGAATTACAGAAAACTACTTTAGAAAGCGGAGTAGAAGTATCTTATGTTGAAAATAAAAATAATGATTTATTCGATTTGAATATCATTTTTGATATGGGTAAGGATAATGATAAAAAACTAGGTTTAGCAGTTGGGTATCTTGATTATCTAGGAACTGATAAATATACTCCGGAACAATTAAAAAAGGAGTTTTACAAATTAGGAATTAGCTATCATGTAAGTACCGGAAATGATAAATCCTATGTAGGAATAAGTGGTTTAAAAGAAAACTTAAATGAAGGGTTGGTTTTATTGGGACACTTATGGGAAAATGCAGTAGCAAATCAAGATACCTACAATAAATATGTAGAAAAAATCGCTAAGGGTAGGTTAGATAATAAAACTCGAAAAGGAAACATTCTTTGGGGAGGTTTGTATAACTATGGTCAATATGGTGAAAATTCTCGTTTGCGTAACATTTATCAGTTAAATGAATTGGAAGCAATTAATCCTGAGGAGTTAGTAACTTTAGTAAAAGATATGCGTAACTACAAACAACGTATTTTCTATTACGGTAAGGATGTTTCTGCTGCTGTAACTGCTTTAAATAAAAATCATAAAGTAACCGCTGATTTAAAAGAATATCCTGTGGCAGCAACTTATAAGCAAAAAGAAACTGGTGGAAATGTTTATTTTGTAAACTACGACATGGTTCAAGCTGAAATGTTATTGTTAGCAAAAGGAGAGCCTTTTAAAGCTGAGAATATAGCTGCTTCAACATTATTCAATACTTATTTTGGTAGCGGTTTATCTTCTATTGTATTTCAAGAAATTAGAGAATCTAAATCACTAGCGTATTCAGCTTTTTCAAGTTACAGAAATGCTTCAAAAAAAGGAAATTCAAATTATGTGATGGCATATGTTGGTACACAAGCCAACAAAATGGAGCAAGCAGTAAATGCAATGATGGATTTAATGAATGATATGCCTGCGGCGGAAGCTCAATTTGAAGCAGCAAAATCAGCAACCTTAAAAAAAATTGCAGCACAACGTATTACTAAGGCTAATATATTTTGGTCCTATGAACGTTTGCAAAAATTAGGTATTGAAAACGATAATAGAGAAGAAATGTATAACACCATTAAAAATATGACAATTGAGGACTTAACTTCATTCTTCAATAAAAACATTAAAGGTGAAAAATACAATGTTTTAGTTATTGGAAACAAAAAAGATGTGGACATGAAGGCTTTATCAAAATTAGGTAAAGTTCAAGAAATGGATATCGATAATTTATTCAATTACAAAACAGAAAAAGTGAAGTTGTAATAATACCAATTAAATTTCAAGATGCTCCTAAGAAAATTGAATTATTTTTGTTTTAGATGAGTTTAAAAATATAAGCATAGCCCAGCTACGGTTCTATTTTTAAGTGAGATATAAATCAAAAAGAAAGAATTTAATACGGAGGCTTTGAATTTTAATTGGTATAACACTTGTTTACGTATTTAAAAAGCTCTCAATTAATTGAGAGCTTTTTTTATGAACAATTATGACTATTCAATTTTTAATTGATATGTTTACTTTTTAAAACTAAAAATTAACCAAAAAAAACTAATTTATGAAAAAAGTATTTTATGTACTTGCCCTATTAGTAGTATCATTAACGTCTTGTGATTCAGAACTTGTAAGCGCACCACCAAGTGATAGCTCTGAAAACACAAATGGAGCAACAACTAACGACGGTATATTACTTACTAAAGTGGTTATAGTTGAGGCAAATGGGGATATTGAAACTATTGAGTATACCTATGATGGAATGACGCTTATTAAGGAGACCTCTTCTGAAGGGTATTATTCAGATTATGTATATGTTGATGGTAAATTAACTGAAATTAATTATAATGCAACACAGGTTGAAGCAATTTTAGAATCTTACACGTATGATACTCAAGGTAGAGTTGCTACGATTACTACTAATATTGTTGCTGAAGGGATTTATGAATATAATCTATCTTACAATGCTGACAATTCTGTTATAACAGAGACATCAATTACATTTCCAAGTGACGCAGCTTCAACAACAACACTTAATAGTGGAAATATGATTGGAGAAAACGAAGGAGGGGTAAATATTACTACCTATACTCATGACACTAAAAATGCTCCATTTAAAAACATTGATAATAGAGCCATATTATTAACTATTAATTCGGAGAATGGGTATAACTACCTTTTTAATATAAATAATATTTTAACTGATGTTACTGAAAGTACAATGTACCCTGAAACTATTAGTAACACGTATACCTATACTGCTTTTGATTACCCAAGAGTAATGACAGAAAATTATGATGGTGATATTTCAACATATACCTATACGTATAACAATGATTAATACAATAGTGTAGTTGTAATACATATATTGAAAATAAACTATTAAAAAGCTCTCAATTAATTGAGAGCTTTTCTCCTTTATACTCATCAGGAAATTTTATTTTTAGCTTCTTTTGAGGGGAATATATAGGTAATACCAATTAAAATTCAACATGCACAATTAAATAGTTTCTTTAAAACTCAACTAAATCTAAAATAATTCAATTTTCTTATGAGCACCTTGAAATTTAATTGATATAAGTTGCTCTTGTTTATTCCTGTAATAAAAACTGTTCATTAACTATTGTATTTAAACGAATAATCCTCGCTTATATTCCTTATTTTTGAACTTTTATAAGTAGCTATAGTTTATGATAAATTTACCACATATTCCAACAAAAGTCATTTCCGTAAAATTGCGCCCTAAAGCGGAACGAATGGTTAAAAAAAGACATCCTTGGATTTTTGAGGACAGTATCGTAAAACAAAGTATAGCAGCAAATTCAGGCGATGTTGTTGTTGTTTATGACAATAAGAAGAATAAATTTCTAGCATGTGGTTTATATGACCCGTATTCGCCTATTAAAATTAAATTAGTGCAGTTTGGAAAACCAGCGAAATTAGATGTTGATTTTTTCAAAGCGCGTATTGACTCGGTATTTGATATTAGGCAAATATTATTGAGTACAGACACTAATAGTTACCGATTCATTTATGGTGAAGCCGATGGATTCCCTGGGTTCATAGCAGATGTATATGCTGATGTTTTAGTAGTGAAAATATATGCAACAATTTGGTTTCCATATTTAAATGATATCCTTCCGCTATTATTAGAAAAAAGTAATTGTAAAACAATTGTTTTGCGATTGAGTAGAAACGTTCAGAAAAGTAAAGAGAATAACGGACTTAAAGATGGCCAAGTAATTTATGGTGACTTAAAAGATAATGTGGTTGTTTTTAAGGAGCACGGAGTAAATTTTTCGGCTAATGTAATTTACGGTCATAAAACAGGTTACTTTCTTGATCATAGAGAAAATAGAAGGAAAGTAGGGGAGTTATCAAAAAACAAAACCGTTTTAGATGTGTTTTCTTATGCAGGAGGTTTTTCAGTACACGCTTTAGCTAATGGAGCAACCGAAGTTACTAGTTTGGACATCTCTGCTCAAGCACTAGAAATGGCCATTAAAAACGGTAAATTGAATGAATACTCAGGAACGCATAAAACAATGGCAATTGATGCATTTGTTGGATTACATGATTTAATAAAACAAAAGAAAACATTTGATGTTGTTGTTATTGATCCGCCATCGTTTGCTAAAAGCGCAAAGGAGGTGGATAAGGCAATACATAGTTATTCTCGTTTAGCGCGGTTAGGAACCTCGTTAACCGCGAAAGGGGGACTGTTGATTTTAGCATCTTGTTCTTCAAGAGTTTCAGCCGATAATTTTTTTGATATCTGTGAAGCTGAAATTCAAAATGGATCTCGTAAATTTAAGGTTATTGATAATACCTATCATGACAGTGATCATCCTGTAATTAATAGTTTTCCTGAAGGTGCATATTTAAAATGTGGTTATTATAAACTAGATTAAATTAGCTATGCAAATAATAAAAAACATTCCGCTATACAACAGGAAAGGGCAACGTATTACGAGTATTACAGAACAAGAAGTAGCTTATATTGATGAAGCAAAAATCGATGAGCGTTTTTTTATTGTAGAAAACGATTTTATAGTACTTAAAAGTAAGTTCTTCCGTCAGGAGCATTTAATTAAAAATTGGACTTTTTGTATTGACAAAAAAAGTGTGTATTTAAAAAGAAAAGAAGGGGTAAACTATAAAAAAGTATTGTTTGTACTAGAATCACCACATCATAATGAATTTAATTATGAGGATGGATTTAAAAGTTTGAAACCCTTAAGTGGTAACTTTGAAGTTTTTAAAACCAATTTCCCTAAGTTAATGGAGGAAATTACTGCAGATGATTCATTAGTTTATGAAGTTACACTGTATATTCCTGTACCGTTCCAGAATTCTTTGCATTATCTATTTCGTAGAAACATAAAGGAACAAACAAAATTTGGCTTATGGTTGTATGGTTGGTGGGATTTGAAATTTCATAAAGAATTTGAAGAGTTTTTAGGTTACAGAAAATTCGATTATTACATCAATTCAAGCACCAGAACATACAGAACATTGATTTCACAGAAGTTATCTAAATTAATACCAACCGAATATCAAGTGTATAACCCTAATAGTAGTTATTGGAGGAGGGAAGAACCTAAATTTGGACTTAAAAAGTTGATCCACTTAGATGACAGCCATTCTCTTTTTAAAGAGAATGATGCAGTTGATAGCTCCATATTTTAAATTAGTGTTAAATGGCATTGTATTTGATTGTTTTAAGTTAGTTTTATAACCTGAATAAATTCAACTATGAAAGTACTTCTTATTTTTTGTTTTTTGTTTTCCACGCTAGTTAATGCCCAAATAGGGTTGGACTCGAGTACAAAAACAGGAATTGCTATTCCAGCAGATAAGAAGGAAACCACTCCACCAAAACCAACTTCGTTGCTAATTAAACCAAAATCCCCAACGATAGATTTATATAACCCGATAACAGAATCTAAACCATTCTATATGGATCAAAAATCGGATTTATTAGATGCTGGGGAAGAATTACAGAAACGTTGGGATGAAAGTAAAATGAAAGTATCAGCCAAGTATGACCAATATCTAGGTGACTTTAAAACTAAAAGTAGTTACTTAGGATTGCAATGCAGAGATTTCGGAAGTGTTGATGGGGACTATGTACGAATAATTGTTAACGATGTAGTTGTTGAAAATAGTTTATATTTAAGAGGTTCTTTCAGAGGAATTAATATTGATTTAGTTGATGGTTTAAATCGTATTGATGTCATTGCAATCAATGAAGGATCTGCTTCACCAAATACAGGGCATTTTGTAGTGTTAGACCATGAAGGAAATACTATTACATCTCAAAAATGGAATTTATACGCTTCGGGTAAAGCAACAATGATTATTTTAAAGGAGCAATAATCTTATGTTAGAAATAAGGCCAAATTGCGAACACTGTAATAAAGACCTGCCTAATGAGTCTACAGAAGCTCTAATATGTACTTTTGAATGTACATTTTGTGCAGACTGTGTAACAAATATATTTAATCATATTTGTCCTAACTGTGGTGGTAATTTTGAAAAACGACCAATTAGGCCAGCTAATCTATTAAGTAAATACCCGCCAAGTACGGTAAGAATATTTACCCCTAAAAAAGAGGTGTAATTTATTTATCTATAAAACTCCCGTTATTAGGAAGTTCAAACAATTCCAATTCAAAATATGGAACTGCAGCAATTAAGTGATCAAAAATATCAGCCATAATATACTCATAGTTCTCCCATCTTTTATCGCTGCTAAAGGCATATATCTCTATAGGAATTCCTTGACTAGTAGGTGATAACTGCCTTGCCATAATCATCATATCCTTGTTAATAGCTGAGTGGTTTTGTAAATAGGTTTCGGCATATTTACGAAACAAACCAATATTAGTTAGGTTTCTTCCGTTTAGTAATAATGATTTATCAATTGAATTATCGGTATTATAAATATCAATTTTTTGATTTCTATTTTCAATATAATTGGATATAATGTCTATTTTTGAGTAGCTTTCCAAATCGGTATTCGTTAAATATTTTACTGTATTTAATTTAATATTTAAGGCTCTTTTAATACGTCTTCCTTTTGAATTTGTCATCCCTCGCCAGTTCTTAAAAGAATCTGATATCAATGCATACGTAGGAATTGTAGTAATTGTTTTATCAAAATTTTGAACTTTAACCGTTGATAAATTAATTTCAATTACATCACCATCGGCTCCATATTTTTGAAAAGTAATCCAATCGCCAATACGGACCATATCATTAATAGAAACTTGAATACTAGCAATAAACCCTAAAATAGTATCTCTAAATATTAAAATGATAATTGCAGAAGCGGCTCCTATTCCTTTTAAAAAGTCTCCTAAAGAGAACCCTGCTACAATTGCTAAGATTGATATTATTCCAATTGCCCACGCAAAAATCATAAACACCTGTATATAGCTATCAATTGGTTTATCCTTAAGTCGAGGTAAGGTTTTAAAGAAATCTTTTAATGATTTCAGTAGACTTCTAGCAATCCATAGCGTTAAAACAATACCGAAAACTTGTAAACCTTTGGACACTAGGTCTTCAGAAACAGGAAAATCAGAAAAAATATATGGAGTTAATTTTAAAGCTATTAATAACGGAACAATATGTGCAAAATTCCTTGGCGCTTTGTTTGAAATTAAAATATCATCAAAACTAGTTTTTGATTTAGCAGCTAAACGACCAAATGCCGCTATTAAAATTTTCCGCGTAATAAAATCAATAATAAATACAACTACCAATACTAAAATAAGTAGTACAAACATATTAATGTAGGTAGCCAAGGTGGGATCAATCCCCTTTGAGGCTAAAAAATCGTATAAAAAGTGAGAGATTTTTTTCATAAACATAAAATTACATAACAAAAATACATTGATAAAAATGAAAATAACATCTTTTACTAATTATAATCGTCATAGTTAAGCTATGGAAGTTCATGTTTGTTAATTAAGCGTATATTTGCCGTCAATAGAAACAAAAGTATGTCAACATTTACACATTTAGGAGTACGAAAAGATATTGTAAAATCTTTGAAAGAATTAAGTATTTCTACACCTACGGAAATCCAAGAAAAAGGAATTCCTACATTATTAAAATCAAAAACTGATTTTATTGGTTTAGCACAAACAGGAACAGGTAAAACGGCTGCTTTTGGTATTCCAATATTGCAACATATTGATACTAAAAATAATAAAGTACAAGCCTTAATTTTGTCACCAACTCGGGAGTTAGTGCAGCAAATAAAAAAGCAACTATTTAAATTTACCAAGTATGCTGATGATAAAATATTTTTGGAAGCTGTATTTGGTGGTGAAAAAATAGACAAACAATTAAAAAACTTAGAGCGTACTACTCATGTTATTGTAGCAACTCCAGGTAGATTGATTGATTTAATCAATAGAGGAACAGTTGATTTAAGCCAAGTTAAAACGGTTGTTTTAGATGAAGCTGACGAAATGTTAAGTATGGGGTTTAAGCAAGAATTGGATACCATTCTTAATCATACAGGAGCAAATAAAAATACATGGTTATTTTCAGCAACAATGCCTGAAGGGATTAAGCGTATCATAAAACTGTATATGTCCGACAATGCTGTTAGAATAGCAGTAAATGAGAATTCTTTGGTGAATGCTAATATTTCTCATCAGTATATAAAAACAACAATTAAGGAAAAAACCTCTGATATTATTGCGTATTTAGGAACAAAGGACGCAGGGAGAGGAATTATATTTTGTAAAACAAAGTTAGGTACGCAAGCATTAGCTAAGGAATTAACTGAAGAAGGATTTTCAGTAGGTGCTTTAGAGGGTGATATGCAACAAAAAGAACGTGATAAAGTTATGCGTGCTTTTAAAAAAGAGCTTATTCAAGTATTGATTTCTACTGATGTTTCTGCCAGAGGGATTGATGTTAATAATTTAGCATTCGTGTTGCATCACCAATTACCGCAACAGTTAGAATACTACACGCATAGAAGTGGTAGAACTGCCAGAGCAGGTAAAAAAGGAGTTTCAGTTGCTTTTATTTTACCAGTTGAATTAGAACGTATATTCGAAATTCAAAAAGAATTAGGAATTAAGTTTAAAGAAGCATCACTTGCATAAAAGGAGTTTATAACAAAGTACAAGGCATTTTTTGATTGCTAAAAAATAGAAATATGGGATTAACAAATAACGACATTTTTAAAAAGTTACGAGTAGCACATAAATTACGTGATACTGATATAGTAGAAATTTGCGCTTTAGTAGACTTTAAAGTCTCAAAAAGCGAATTAGGAGCATTCTTTAGAAATGAAGAACATGATAAGTACATGGAATGTGGCGATCAGATTTTACGTAATTTTTTAAACGGTTTGGTTATTCATTTAAGAGGACCAATGCCTAAAAAAGAAGAGAAGAAGTAGTCTACTTAAGCTATACTCAATAAAAAAGGTTGCTATTTAAATTTTAAATAGCAACCTTTTTTTTGTGTAATAATTTAATATTATCTAATTCTATTGAGAGTACCCGTATAAAGTTGATTTTCATAATTGTAAAATATTTCTGAGTAAAATTTAATTTTTAATTGCTTTTTAGCAATTCTGCTCTTACGTTTTTGAAGTTTTAGTATTGTTTTAATAGCTCATATTTTTATGGATTAATTATCTAATCTTTTAATTGATAAATCGTTACATTTATTTTATTGTTTAATTAGTTTTTTTATCTGTATCGTCTTTTTGCATTCCAGATATTTGCCTTTGTAGTACTTAATTTGTGTGTGATTTGATTGTTTGCTGTAGTTGCCATAATAATGAATGTTTTTGATTGATGATGAATTTGTTTTAATTTTTTAATTGATAAATCGTTACATTTATTTTATTATTTAATTAGTTTTTTATCTGTAACGTCTTTTCGAATTCCAGGTGTTAGCCTTCGTAGTACTTAATTTGTGTGTGATTTGATTGTTTGCTGTAGTTGCCATAATGATGATTATTTTTGATTGATGATGAATTTGTTTTAATTTTTTAATTGATAAATCGTTACTTTTATTTTATTGTTTAATTAGTTTTTTATCAGTATCGTCTTTTCGCATTCCAAGTATTTGCCTTTGTAGTACTTAATTTGATTGTTTGCTGTAGTTGCCATAATGATGATTGTTTTTGATTGATGATGAATTAATTATTATTGATTTTTTAAATGTGATATACCTAATAGACGCTCGAAAAGTAATTTTGTTACAGTACTGGGTAAAACAAAGTACTGTTTTAACGTTTTTTAACAAATGAATTTGTAATTCGCTGATAATGAGTAGCTTTTATTCCGGTAAAAAAGCTCAATCTGAGAATGAATTAAGTTTTTATTGAAACTTTCGGATGGTAGTGTCTTAAGTTAATAAAATAAATAAAATCTACGAATTTAAATTATACACATGGAATAATAACTACATGTAGGAAGGTGGAGCAATAAAATAGTAGCTATATGGACATTAAAAAGAAGCCCACTCATTCCATTAAAAACAGAAAATATTGACGGAATAGGGAAGCAGCTTACAAAGAGTATTTTTATTGTATAATAACGGAGCGTTTAATCCTCCTTAGCAATGACACTTAATGCCAAACGGATTTTAAAGTAATCTAACTGTTCATTAAAATGCTCAAAATAAGGTCTCAATGCATTCGGATTGTCAAGCTCTTTTTTTGCTTCTCTAACCGAGTCTACTTCACTAGTACTCACTAATTCATCAATATTAATATCCCTACCATCCGTATATAGTTTTGCAATATGTGAAAAGATTGTGGTAGTAGTTAATTTCCTTTTTTCTGCAATTTCATCAATACTTAATCCTTCTTGGTATAATTGATATGTAACTTTATGTGTGTCACTTTTATTTTTAGTTACTTTTTTCTCTTTAGTAAAAGTAATTACTTCGTTTATAAATTGGGTACCATAAACCTCTAATTTTCGTTGTCCAACACCACTAATTTCTAAAAACTCTTCATCAGACATTGGACGCTCGCGCTCAATTTCTTTTAAAGTAGCATCATTAAACACCAAGTACGCAGGAATGTCTTCCTCTAAAGCAATGGATTGACGTAATTTTCGCAAACGTTCAAATAAGGTATTTGAACTGATTACTCTAACGGCTTTCTTTTTAGTTGCTTTTTCAGTAACAGTAGTTGGTTTTGTTAATTTAACCATTTGACCATCAAACAAAACTTTTTTTGAAAATTCAGTGAGTCGTAATGCATTGTTTTTATGAAAAGCAATTTCACAATATCCTTGATTGATCAATTGAATAATATATTGTTGCCAGTCCTTCCAAGAAATATCACTTCCGATACCATGTGTTTTAATAGCATCATATTTTTTATCGACTATTGTTGCATTTCGAGCTCCTCGCAATACATCAATAACAACACCGGAAGCTTCTGATTCTTTTAACCTTGTTATTGTTGAAAGTGCTTTTTGTGCAATGATAGTTCCGTTAAAAAACTCAGGCGGATTTTTACATACATCACAATTACCACAGTCCTCAGAAAGTAATTCACCAAAATAACTCAATAAAATTTTTCTTCTACAGGTTGTAGCTTCAGAAAATTGTTTCATTCTATCTAGCTTAGCTATCTGCACTTCAAAATTACTAGCTCCTTCTGCAAATTTTCGCAACTGAATTACATCAGCATAACTATGAAAGAGTAGTGCGTTTGCATGCAAACCATCTCTCCCTGAACGTCCAATTTCCTGATAATAGCCTTCAATATTTTTAGGCATATTATAGTGAATTACCCAACGTACATTGGATTTGTCAATTCCCATACCAAATGCAACAGTAGCACAAACTACTTGGGTTTTATCAAAAATAAAATCTTCTTGTGACTTATTGCGTTTTTCAAAAGTTAATCCTGCATGATATGTAGCTGCTTTTATACCGTTTAAAAGTAATTTTTCGGACAATTGTTCAGTAGATTTTCTACTTAAACAATATACAATACCAGCTTCATTAGGCTTACTGCGTATAAATTTTATAATCTGAGAAACTCTATCATTTGCAGGTCTTACTTCAAGTTCAATATTTTTTCTATCAAATGAAGAAATTGATTGACTCGCATGAGGAATACTTAATTGATTGATAATGTCCTCACGAGTAGCTTTATCGGCAGTTGCTGTTAACGCAATAATAGGTGTATTTGGTAGCTTCGCCTTTAAAAAACCTAATTGTTGGTATGAAGGTCTGAAATCATGTCCCCATGATGAAATACAATGAGCTTCATCAATAGCTATACAACTTATATATTGTTCATTAACAATATGTTCTAATTGCGATAAGCTTTCTGGAGCGACGTATAGTAATTTGATTTTTGAATTATGGATGTCTTCAAAAATTTGTTGGTGTTCATTACTATCCTGACTGCTATTAAAATAATTAGCAGGTATTCCATTAGCATTTAAACCATCTACTTGGTCTTTCATTAAGGCGATCAATGGTGATACTACTAAAGTAACTCCTTTAAATAAAATTGCTGGCAATTGAAAACAGATTGATTTTCCTCCACCAGTAGGCATAATCACTAAATTATCATTTTTTGAAAGTACTGATTCAATTATTTCCTGCTGTTCCGCACGAAAACTATCATATCCAAAATATTTTTTTAATGTAGTTAGTAATTGAGTTTGATATTCAGATGCTTGCATGAAATGATTATTTGGTGTGATAAAAATACTTTATTATTAAGTGAAAAAGATGTTATACCTCAAAATTTTCATCTAATTCTAATACTTCGCCAGCTTGCATGGTGTTCAAGTAAATTTTTCCAATCCTTGCGCGTATTAATCGTAGTGTAGGGAAGTTAACAGCGGCTGTCATTTTACGTACTTGCCGGAATTTTCCTTCTCGTAACGTAATAGAAACCCAACTTGTAGGTCCATGACGTTCATCGCGTATTTTTTTGGAACGCAAAGGTAATATTGATACATCCTTTTCTATGGCGGTTACTTTGCAAGGTTTAGTTGTGTAATCAGCTCCGTCAACAGTAATAACGACTCCTTGTTTTAAGTTTTCAATTGCTTCATTGGTTACAATTCCATCTACTTGAACATGATATTCTTTTTCAACTTTACTGCTTAATATAAAGTAACTTTTTTTACCATCAGTAGTGAGTAGTAGTAAGCCTTCTGAGTCTCGGTCAAGCCGGCCAATAGCCATTGTTCCTTCAGGAAACTCTGCTAATTCTCCCAAGAATTTATGATTCTTTTTCTTTTTTTGTTCATTACTTATAAACTGACTTATAAAACCATAAGGTTTACAAATAGCATAATGTTTATGTGTGGTAGGGTTACTTGTTTCCATTCAAAATTTTATACACCAATTCCTTGGTTAATGGTTTGCTACCTGCTTGTTGTTTAATGGTTTCAAAGAGGTATTTAAAATCACAACCGTTAGTATAATTATTACATCCGTAAGCTGTTTTTCCTTTTAAAATAGTTCCTTTTTTACATTTGGGACAGGTTAAAACTGCTGGCGTATTAGCCTTCTTTTTTTCTTCTAATTGATATTCAAATTGGGCATTAAATTTAATAATACCTTCTGCTGTTCCTTGTTCTTTTTTGAATCCTTTTAAATTAACTGTAGCGCCTTTAGTTAATAAACGAACTAATTGTTTTTCTGATATTTTTTTATCTAAGTAAACGAAAGGAGCTTTAAAAGTACATCCGCTTTTATAGGCACTACAACCAAAAGCGGTTGACCCTTTTAAAATTTTCCCTTGTTTGCATTTTGGGCAATCAATTTTTGATAAATCAGGAGCACTGTTTTTAGCAGCTTTTTTCTTAGTCTCTTTAGTAGCAATTATGCTAGCAGCTGAAATGTTCGCTCTTGTAGGTTCTGATCGTACTTCGTACACCAATTGATCGACCATTTTTTTCATATTATTAATAAAGGTACCAGCGTTATAAGTTCCTTTTTCAATTTCTTTTAATTGTTTCTCCCATAAACCAGTCATTTCAGCTGATTTTAATAAGGTATTTTGTATGGTATCAATCAATTGTATTCCCGTAGAAGTCGGCAAAACTTGTTTTTTATTTCGCTCAATATACTTTCTTCTAAACAATGTTTCTATAATATTCGCACGGGTAGAAGGACGGCCAATACCGTTTTCCTTCATTAATTCACGAACTTCATCATCATCTACTTGTTTCCCCGCAGTTTCCATAGCACGTAATAAGGTAGCTTCCGTAAATTGTTTAGGAGGGCTTGTTTCTTTTTCAAGGAAAGAAGGGGAGTGTGGTCCTTTTTCTCCTTGGGTAAAAGTAGGAAGTATACCAGCTTCTTTTTTAACGATAGCATTTGGTCGTTCAAATACAACTCGCCATCCTTTTTCTAATATTTCTTTTCCAGTAGTTTTAAAAGTTACGGTAGCGGCTTTTCCAATTACATTTGTATTGGCAACTTTACATTCGTCATAAAAAACAGCAATAAAACGTTTTGTTATAATATCATATACCTGCTGCTGATTGTATTGTAAGTTGTTTTGAATACCGGTAGGAATTATAGCGTGGTGATCGGTTACTTTTTTATCATTAAATACTTTAGATGATTTTTTTATTTTCTTCCCAAGTAAGGGTTGCGTTAAAGCACTATAATTAGTTAAGTTGCCTAGAATACCTTCTATTTTTGGATATACATCGTTTGGTAAAAATGACGTGTCAACTCTAGGATAAGTAACTACTTTTTGTTCGTATAATTTCTGAACTATTTTTAAAGTTTCATCTGCAGAAAAACCGAACTTCGTATTGCAATACACTTGTAAACCAGTTAAATCAAATAATTTTGGTGCGTATTCCTTTCCTGCTTTTTTTGTGATAGAAACTATTTCGAAATCACTTTTCTGTACTTTATTAGCAAATATCTCTCCTTCTGATTTTTCTAAAAAACGTCCTTCTTCACAATTAAATAAAGTATCTCTATAAAGTGTTTGTAATTCCCAATAGGCTTGAGGTTTAAATTTTTCTATTTCTTTAAAACGATCAACAACCATAGCTAAAGTTGGAGTTTGCACTCGTCCTACGGATAACACTTGCTTATAACCTCCGTGTTTTACGGTGTATAATCGGGTTGCATTCATTCCTAATAACCAATCGCCAATTGACCTGGAAAACCCAGCATAATACAAGTTATCATAATCTGCTGATGGTTTCAGGTTTTTAAACCCTTCTTTTATGGCTTCTGTTGTTAGGGAGGAAATCCATAAGCGTTGTATTGGTCCTTTGTATCCAGTTTGATCAATAACCCAGCGTTGTATCAATTCTCCTTCTTGTCCAGCATCGCCACAATTTATGATAACACTAGCTTTATCAAATAAACTCTTTACAATATTGAATTGTTTTTGAATACCTTCATTAGCAACCACCTTGGTTTTAAACTTTGTTGGTAGCATAGGGAGATTGTTTAAGTCCCAACTTTTCCAATATGGCTTGTAGTCGCTAGGTTCAAAAAGTGTGCAAAGGTGTCCAAAAGTATAGGTAACTAAGTATCCATTTCCTTCAAAGTATCCATTACGTTTTGTATTTGCTCCTAATACAGTAGCAATTTCTCGAGCAACACTTGGTTTTTCTGCGATACAAACTTTCATTTAATAAGGAATAGGTATATAGTTTAAGAGTACGCAAAATAAAGAATTTTACAATAGGTATGAAAGGATAGCTGATAGATTTATCTACATTATTGCAATTGATTAGTTTTAATGAAATCAATGTCAGAAAAACTCACCTAATATGTTGTGTTTATAATTACTACTTGATTAATATGTATAAGAAATGGCTGGCTAAAAAAACAAAGGAATTGATAATGAACGCAAATAAAAACAGAATGAATTCTTGAAGAAACAAGTAAATTAAGGCTTTAAATTTAGTCAAATGATTTAATTTGATGGAATAAATTATAATTTGTTTAACAAATTTAGAATGAATATCCTATATTTGCAGTATATTGAAGAGATAAAGTACTTGTAATAAAGTGTTTTCAATTCATAATTATATAATATAAAAAACAAAATTAAGAGTAAATAATGGCAAAATCGCAACAGACATTTAACAAGATTGAAAAAGAAAAAAAGCGTTTAAAGAAACGTGAAATTAAAGAGAAGAAAAAAGCTGAACGTAAAGCAAATGCCGTAAAGCCTACGAGTCTTGAAGATATGTTAGTTTATGTTGATGAATTTGGACAGTTAACTGATACTCCACCAGATCCAACAAGAAAGAAGGAAGAGATAGATTTAGAAAGTATTGATATCTACATTCCTAAAAAAGTTGCAGGTGAAGATGATGACGCTGGTTTTGGAAATGAAGGAAAGGTATCTTTCTTTGATGATTCAAAAGGTTTCGGATTCATTATCGATTCTAAAAATCAAGAAAAATATTTCGTTCACGTAAGTGGATTAATTGATGAAATTAAAGAAAACGACAAAGTTTCTTACGAACTTGAAAAAGGAATGAAAGGAATGAATGCCGTTAGAGTTAAAAAAATATAAGTTCTATACATACAGAACTAGTTCAAAATCCTATTTTTTATTAAATAGGATTTTTTTATAGTATAAATAATACCACGTAATTATAATATTTTATGTCTACAACATTTTCGGATTTAGGAATTTCTTCAGCTATAGTAAAGAGTTTAACCGAATTAAATATTTCTGAACCAACAGGAATTCAGGAAAAAACAATACCGGTTTTGTTAAACCAAAAAGATGATTTTGTTGGATTAGCAAAAACAGGAACAGGAAAAACAGCTGCGTTCGGATTACCATTATTACAGTTAGTGGATGTAACTAAAACAAACATTCAAGCAGTAATTTTAGTGCCTACTAGGGAATTAGGACAGCAAATAGTTAGTAATTTAGAAGGCTATAAAACAAATTCACCAGAAATTTCAATTGCTTCAATTTGTGGAGGAACTCCTATAAAACCACAAATAGAACGATTAAAAGAACCTACTCATATTGTAGTTGCAACTCCAGGTCGTTTAATTGATTTAATTCAACGTGGTGAAATAAATATAGGCAAAGCTGATTATTTAGTTTTAGATGAAGCTGATGAAATGGTTACATCCTTAAAAGATGGATTAGACAAAATAGTTGAAGCCTTACCAAAACAACGAAGAACATTATTATTTTCGGCTACTTTACCAGGAACGATAAAGCAGTTGATTCAAAATTACATGTCAAAACACGTTACGCAAGTAAGTGCCGACATGGAAATAGTTGGAAACAAAGGAATTGATCATAGTTTTGTGGTTGTTGAACCAATAGAAAAATTGGAAGTATTAATGCATTTTCTAGCTTCTAAGGAAGGGCAGCGAGGTATTATCTTCTGTAAAACAAAAGCAGCTGTAAACAAGTTAGCTAAAAACTTAGCAATCAATCGTTTTTCTTCTGGAGCATTACATGGTAGTTTATCTCAAGGGATTCGTGATAGGATAATGGAACAGTTTAGAGCTGGACATATCAATACTTTAGTTGCAACGGATTTAGCAGCCAGAGGAATTGATGTAAAGGAAATTTCCTATGTAGTAAATTATCATTTGCCAGATACCTATGAAACCTATGTGCACCGTAGTGGTAGAACTGCCAGAGCAGGAGCAAAGGGGTTATCCATGTCAATAATTCAAGAAGACGAATTAGATCATATTCCAGATTTTGAAGATGCTTTAGGACTTCATTTTGAGGAACATAAAAAGCCAGATGCATTAAGTATTGAAGAAAACAACACGGTATTGTGGGCTAAGAAAATATTTAAAACGAAACCTAATCGTGAAGTATCGCCTGCATTAGTTGATAAAGTAAAAACAGTATTTCACCACTTAACTAAGGATGAATTAGTAGATAAATTATTAGCAAGCTATATATTATCACAACAAAAACCTGTTACCGAAACTGATAGCATAAAACCAAAGAAAAAGAAGAAGAATCGTTAGTAGCAAGGAATATGAAAGGTAATATAGAAAATTAAACACAAAAGCTACTTATTTATAAGTAGCTTTTGTGTCTGTAACATACTAGTTATGTAACTATTACAAATTACTCTATATTTGCTACTGATCGCCACTCGTTACAAACGAGCGGTAGCAGGGGAATGCCAGCTTGGAAAGCTAATCATATACAAGTTACACCAGAAATTGAAAACAAAGAATCAGGAAGTAATTAATTTTTATTATGAAGTTTAAAATAATTGATTTTATTATTAAGTTGATACTATTGATGAATATTATTTCTTTATTTACGATAATATTTTTTTTAGGAACAAATACACTATTTTATGATATACCAGTTATTTATTTAACAATAATCATACTGTTATGTTTGATATCAATTTTATTATTTATTGGGTTTATTGTTAGAAATAATATTGCAAGGAAAGGACTTACGTACTTATTGATTTTGTATATTATTATACCTATATCTTTTCTTTTTAGGCTATTTTTTTTTAATAAAAAAGAAGAATTAATAAGTGTTAATAATGAATTTAATCAGATGCATAATAATATATTGTTATTTAATGTAGTTTACATTGTTCTCTATAGTTTATGTATATTATGGGTTATAAAAAATATAAATTCACAAAATACTAAAGATAAATTTTCAAAATGAAAAGTATAGTTTTTTTATTATTGTTTTATTGTATAGGATTTGATTGTAATGATGAATTTTATACTTGCTCATATGATATGACTAAACAGAGTTTATGTTTGACTGATGGGGTGTTTTTTTTTAAAGAAGAAACAGCTTTTACGGAAAACATAGAGGTCAAAGGGAAATATATTATTAAGCATGATACATTAATTTTTAATGAAGGGGTAAAAAATATCAGTAAGCATAAGTTTGAAAATGAATTAAAATTGGTTAAATTAAATAACAGGTTATATTTTTTATATGAAGAAGTATTGTCTCAATTGTTTTTTGAAAAAAATAATTTAAAAACTGATTTTTGTATTTGGGAAAATTAATAGCTTAAAAAATTCCCCCGCACCCTCCCCGCTGCCGCTCGTATGAATTAAAATAAATTTCGCTACTGCTCGTTTGTAACGAGTAGCGATAAGAGTGAGGAAATATGGCTAATAATTTATGAGGAAAGCTTCAATAGTGATATTGAACCCCTCCGCTACCGCTAGTCTGTGACTAGTGGCGATAATAGTGAGGAAATAAGGCTAACAATTTAAGAGGAAAGCCCCCCGCTGCCGCTCGTATGAATTAAAATAAATTTCGCTACTGCCCCGCTTGCCGCTCGTGTGAATTAAAATATAGTGCGTTACTGCTCGTTTGTAACGAGTAGCGATAGGAGTGAGGAAATAAGGCTAATAATTTAAGAAAGCTTCAATATAGATATTGGAGTTTTTTTTGGGTTTAAGAAAATTGTTTTTGAATATTTTCTTGTAGCACAAAAGCAGAAATAAGGTCTTTAGCGGTCTCTTTTTGTATGTTTCACAACAACTGAACTTTTTAAATAATGTAGCTAATTTGGTATCGTAAATAGCATCTTCGGTATTTTTTTACCAATGAGTTGGTATATTAAATTAGAGATGGTTATTCAGAAACAGTATTAGTTCTCAAAATTTAAAATGACACATTAATTAAAAGAATTCATATCATGTAATTAGTTAATAATCAGAAATATTTTTAGTTAAACTCTCCCAGGTTGTTAAATAGTTTCTTAACTTAGTATATACCATAAATCACCAAACAAACATCACCGTTTTATGAGCTTAAAAATAATGTTCCTTGCGTGGTGTTTTTTATTTGTGTGTTCTGCATTTTCACAAGTGTTAGACAAGCATATTATGGCTATGGAAACCATAGCAGATTCATTGTATTATAAGTTTCAGATAAAGTAAGAAAGGGAGTTAAAACTACGAGATGAGGTTTTAAAAATATATACAGATACGCTGTTATACTCAAACCACTTGAGAAATCGTGAGAATTCAGGCAGCCTATTTTTTTATTATGTAAATTACAATTTCTTTTAATAGCCTTAGCTCTTGAAATAAATTTTAATGAAACATAACGGAAAAAGAGCAAGTGAAAATTTCGGGTTTTCAAGTGGTTTGAGTATATTAAACTATAGAATATCTCTAGCCAAAAAAACAGCTTCTAAAGCATTATATTTGATAAGTGCTAATTATTAGTAAATCAGCTATTCATATATGTAGTGTTTAAAAAAACGTAAGTTTTGGTCTTATAATTATCAACATAAATGATTAAAAATATAATTTTCATTTTATTTCTATATATATATCTTTCTACCCAAGGGCAGAGAAAAAATAAGCCTATTGCGTTTAATCATTTAACAATAGAGCAAGGACTGTCACAAAACTCCATTATTAGCATGGCACAAGATAGTATAGGATATCTGTGGTTTGCAACACAAAATGGTTTAAATAAATACAATGGAAAATCGTTTACACACTACAATAAACAATTTCAAAATATAACACGCCCAAACTATAGCCGTTTAGGGAAAGTTTATGTAGATAAGCAAAACCAATTATGGATTATTACAGGCCTAGGTAAACTGGAATATTATTACCCAAAAACAGATCGTTTTTTACCCATAAAAGCGAATTTTAATGTGAGTAATATTTTCCAAGACAAGAATTTAAATATATACTTAGGTACCTATAATAATGGTATTTACAAAATTGATTCAAAAACAAAAGACACTTTTCAAATTCTAAATGGAAATGATACTAAACTAACTAGTTATCATTTCCTAGAAGCAGGTAATAAGGTTTATGCTGCAACATCTGAAGGGGTATTGGAATTAGAAAACAATAACAAGTACCATTCTTTAGACTTACCTTTTTTAAAAGGAGCTCAAGCAAGCACATTAGAAGTAAACGCTTCAAAAACAATTTGGCTAGGAACTTATGGAAATGGCCTTTATAGCAAAAAAAAACAGGATACTTTTTTTTCTAAGTTTACAGGTTTTGATAAGTATCAATTACCAAAAACCTTAAATATTGAAGACTTATTAATAGACTCGCAAGATCGTTTATGGGTTGCAACTTATGGTAACGGGCTTTATGTAATAGATTTTAAACTAAAAGAGATTCAGCAATTTGAATCACAAAAAAGGAACCCATTTGCGATACATTATAATGATATCCTTTGTTTATTTGAAGACTCTACAGGTAATGTTTGGTTGGGCACAGATGGAGCAGGTGCCAGTTATTTTGACAAGCATTTAGTGAAGTTTAATTTATTAACCAACAACCAATTGCCTGCAAATGTTACTGTAGAAGTAATTAGAAGTATTACAACTGATAATGAGAATAATATTTGGCTTGGTACTTCTGGGCAAGGTCTTACATTTATAGATTTAAAAAAAGGAAATCATAAAACGTATACGACAGAAAACTCTAAAATAGCTAGCAATAGAATTGTAAGTTTAGCCTACATTAATAATGAAATTTGGATTGGACATCAAGATTCTGGTCTTGAAATTAGAAATCCTTCAGGAGATTATAAATCATTTCCTGAGATTAATAATTTAACCATTTGGAAAATTCTTCCAAATAAAAAAAATGAAGTTTGGTTAGCAACTGAAAATTCTGGAATTTTATTATTTAGTAAAACTAAAGGTATTCTTAAACAGTTTAATTTGGCAAACTCTAAATTAGGTTCTAACAATATCCGCACAATTATTAAAAGTAATGCATATACATTTTGGATTGGAACTATTGATAAAGGACTCTTTAAATTAGATACCAATACTAACCATGTAACAAAAATTAACACCGTTAACGATGAGATTAAATCTTTATATTATCAAAATAATATTCTTTGGATTGGAACAAATGGAAATGGGTTAAAGCGTTTAGATTTAATTACTAATAAAGTAAAAACATTTACAAAAAAAGACGACTTACCTAATCAAGTGATATATAGTATATTACCAGATGAGGACACTAATTTATGGCTAAGCACCAACTATGGTTTGTGTAAATTTAAACGAAATACAGACGAAACTGTTTCTGTAGAAAATTACACAAACTTAAACGGTTTACAAGGGTTAGAGTTTAATACTGGAGCATATTTTAAAGATAGTAACAAGGTCTTATATTTTGGAGGTTTAGAAGGTATAAACTGGCTTGAACCTCATTTAATAACAAAAAATACGATTGAGCCTCAAACTGTAATTACAGGAGTTGATGTGTTTAATAAGCCAGTGAATTTTTCAAAACCTTTAGAGTTAAAATCTAATGAAAACACCCTAACCTTTACGTTTTCTGGACTTCATTTTTCGCAACCTGAACGAAATTTATATAAATATAAGCTCGTAAATAATGATAATGATTGGATTAAAGCGGGAAACAATAATATAGCTCATTATACTAATTTACCTCCGAACAACTATGTGTTTCAAGTATACTCTTGTAATTACGATGGTATTTGGGACAAGACACCTGCAAAGTATAGTTTTACGATTTTAAAACCATGGTATGCAACCAACATGGCAAAATTTATTTACCTACTATTATTTGGGCTTATTTCTTACTTTACTTATGCATATTTAAAATTTAGATGGGAAGTAAAAACACAATTGCAATTAGAACATGCAGAAACGGAACGTCTTAAAAAATTAGATGAGTTTAAAACGAAACTATATACTAATATCTCGCATGAAATTCGCACACCATTAACACTAATTTCTGGCCCCATAGAGCAACAACTTGAGAAACCTCATCTTTTAAAAAAAGATAGAAAAGTACTGGAATTAGTAAAGCATAATGCAGATAGATTACTGAATTTAGCAAACCAAATGCTTGATTTGTCCTTAGTAGAATCTGGACAGTTACGGTTAAGTGTATCTCAAGGTGATTTAGGAATTGTATTAAAACAATTAGTCGCTTTATTTCAATTTAAAGCAAAAGAAAAGAATATTAATTTTAAATATTCAATTGAAGATATAACCAAAGCCTATTTTGATACAGATATTATTGAAAAAGTAGTGTCTAATTTATTATCAAATGCTATAAAGTACACCCCTAATAACGGCGAAGTGGTTATAGATGCAAAAGATGTAAATGGTGTATTGATACTTTCGATTGTTAATAATTATGACGAACTAAAACAAAAAGATTTAAGTAAATTATTTAAGCGTTTTTACCAAGAAAATGAAGCAAATGAAGGTATTGGTGTTGGTTTAGCTTTAGTTAAGGAGTTAATAAATGCAACTAAAGGCTCTATTATTGCAAAAAATATTGAATCTGATAAAATTCAGTTTACGGTAACACTTCCTATTGCCAAAATAGTATTCGACACTTCGGAATTAATAGCTAACAAACTAGATGATTCAGATGCTATTAAAGTATTTAATGATATAACATTTTCTAAAACTCAAAACAATGAACTCCCTTTGCTTTTAATTGTTGAAGACGAGCAAGATATACGAAAATTTATCAAATCTATTTTTTCTGAAAATTATAAAATAATTGAAGCCCAAAACGGAGAAATTGGTATTGCTCTAGCAAAGAAAGAATTACCAGATGTAATTATTAGTGATATTATGATGCCTGTAAAAGATGGAATTTCATTATGTAACGATTTAAAATACGATAAAATTACAAGTCATATCCCTATCATTTTATTAACTGCTAAAGTAGGAAAAAAACATGAGATTATAGGGTTAAAAACAGGAGCAGATGCTTACATTACAAAGCCTTTTAATAGTAAATTATTACAAACTCGTGTACAACAACTGATTGAAAATAGAAAGCAATTAAAACAGCATTATAATAAAGGGTTTACTATAAAACCAGAATTAGCAATAACAGCAACTGAAACTGAATTTTTAAAAGACTTGAAAATAGTTTTAGAAAAACACATTACAGAATCAGATTTCACAAGTGAACGCTTTGGAGAATTACTCCAAATGAGCCGTACACAACTTCACCGAAAATTAAAAGCAATTACAGGGCAATCTACGTCGGAATTTATACGTACACAACGTTTAAAATTAGCCGAAAAATTACTTAGAAATTCTGACGCAAATGTTTCAGAAATCGGATATCAAGTTGGCTTTAATTCACCTTCTTATTTTACAAAATGTTTTAAAGAACTCTACGGAACCACTCCTGTTAATTTTTTAAAAAACCTTTAAAATCTCCGTATTTAAAGGACTAGGAACATATATTATAGCATTAGGAACATTTGTTATAGTTGTTTTTCAGCATACTCTATAATTTTACTATCGAACAGAAAAAGCATTCTAACTAATTATGGTTAAGAATAAAAACCGGTTCAAAAAAGTGTTAATCAAGTTGCTCTTTTATTTAAAAAATAGTAGATGCTTCATATAATGATTAACAGGTAAGAAGAGTATCTAAATATAAACAACTATGAAAACATTAAGGCCATTATTACTAGCTATTACTTTTCTATTAATGAGCAATAGCGCTCAGGCTCAATTCTGGAAAAAACTAGGTGAAAAAATTGAAAAAGTTGCTGAAAAAACTGTAAACCGTAAAGTTGAAGATAAAGCCGCTGAAAAAACAGAGCAAGCTATGGATAGCCTTTTTAATGCTGATAAAAAAATTAAAAGAAAGAACAGAAAAAATAGAAAGAATCAAGAAACAACCAATAAAACAGAGGAAGATTATAATAACAAAGTAGAAAATATAGGTGGTAAAAATTTAAAGCCTTGGACTAATTATAATTTTGTTCCAGGAGATAAAATTATTTTTCATGACGATTTAATGCATGAAGAAAATGGAGAATTTCCTTCTCGATGGGATTTAATAACCGGTTCTGCAGAAAATGCAGTATTTGATAGAGAGAATATTATCAATCTTAAAAACAATACTATTATCACACCATTTATGGATAAAGTAAGCTATCTGCCAGAAGTTTTTACAATAGAATTTGACGCTTATTTTTTTAGCGAAAAAGGATTTAATTCTAATTGGCAGTATTATGAAATTCTCTTTTCTCCTAAAGCGGAAAAAGTATATTACCCAAAAGGTTCCGAAGATTATTTTTACCCTCTCTATCTTAAAAAAGACGCTTCAAGTTTAAAAGGAAAAATAAACGGGATAAAAAAAGAGTTTAAAGGCTCAGAAAAGGCATTAGACGAGCAACCAGTGTGGCGCCATTTCGCTATTGCCTTTAACAAGCGGTCTTTAAAAATATTTATAGATCAGTATAGAGTATTAAGCATTCCAAACTTAGGAAAAGGCATTAAACCGCAACAATTTTCTATAAAAGCGCATTCATATTATGATGATGGCTATATAAGAGCCATAAAAAACATTAGAGTTGCCGAAGGCGGTAAAAAGCTATATGACAGGGTTGTAGCTGAAGGTAGATTTGTAACACGAGGAATTTTATTTGACATAAATAAAGCAACACTAAAACCTGAATCAATGGGAGTTATTAATACTGTTTCAAAAATGATGCAACAACACGCAGCACTCAATTTTAGAATAGAAGGGCATACAGATAGTGATGGTGATGATACTTCTAATTTAGAATTATCTGCTCAAAGAGCACTTGCAGTAAAAAACGCTTTAATTAATATGGGTATTGATCAAAATAGATTAGAAACCGAAGGAAAAGGAGAAAGTGTACCTGTTTCAGACAATACAACTCCTGAGGGAAAAGCAAATAACAGACGTGTAGCATTTGTAATGATAACAGAATAAATAATGAAACAATTGATTAAAAATATACGAATAATATTTTGGCTACTTATAGGTGTTGTCTTGAGTTTTAGTTCTTGTTCTAAAGAAAATAAAGAAGTTATTACAGATTATGTTAACCCTATGAAAAGTGAAGTGTTAATTGACAAAGCAATAGGAGAGAGTTGGGTTTTAATGAAACATGGACAACAATTAGCAGATCAAGGAAAAAGTATAAACGAAATAATTAAAACATTACCAAAAGGCACACTATTACAAACCAATAGCAGGTCTATTTTATTTTTTATTGAAGGGAGTATGCCTATGATTATTACTTTAGGAAGAAAAAACAAGAAGAAAAAACAAACTAAAAGAGGCGGTTCTACAACAAATAAATCTCATAATACCCCACTAAGTTTACGTGTAAATACTCTTGCTCAAAAGACTATAATTGACTATGACGATGTTATAGATGTTATAGCAAGTGATAGAGGTGATGATGAGCGGCAAAGCAAGAAAGCCTTGATTATTGCACCATTTAATGGAACCGATTTTAAAGGCTCAGACGATGCAGATGTCGCTTATAAATACTTGAAAAGGAATAGAAATTATAGAGATAATATCGTTTTTCTGAAAGATGATAATATAACCCTAGAAGACTTTGCGAGTTTTGGTGAATATGATTTAGTACACCTTTCCACACATGGCGAAAATTTATGTGGGTTAAAAAAAATAAATATAGACGAAAATGGCTGGGTTTTTATGGAAGAAATGCCTTTTAAAGATTGTGTTTTGAAAGTAGCCACAAATATAAAAAACAAATTTACAGATTTAGAAAATGATGAAATTCAAATAGCTGAAGCTATTAAACTTTACCAAAAATATAATGGCACAGTATTGTTTGATGATGATGGGTTTTATTTACTAAATTCTTTCTTTTTTAATAATTTTAGTGGTTTGAAAAACAAAATTTGGGTTTTTTCAGCCTGTGAACTAGGATCAAACAATTTTTTTGAAGCAACCATAGACTATATACATACTGATGGTCATTTTTTATATTGGTCAAATTCCGTAAAATATGGAGAATCATGTAAAGCCTTTGAGAAGTTTTATGAAAACCTAAGCATTAAAGGGTTAGATGTTAGTAAAGCATATAAAGAAATTCCTGTTGTATTAAGAGAAAATTTACCAACTACAGTTGATTATACAATTACAGTAATTGACACAGTATATAGAACAAACCCAAAAACCAAAGAAAAAGACTTTAAGATAATAGAAAAAGACTCCACTATTACAAAAGATGCAACTACCAGATTATTACACCTCCAAACTGATGACCCAAGACACGGCATAGAAATAATAGACATGCTAAACCCAGAAAATAAAAATCCCGTTCAAAAAGGTGATTTTTATCAAATAGCAGGTGATTTTAATGATGGTAAAGACGAAGCCTTAACACTAAAAGTAAAACTGATTGGTTATACCAAAGCCGAGTTTTTAGAAAAACAAATGAGTTTAAGTCTAGAGGTAGATGGAGTATCTGTGTTGTCAAGAAAACCTTTTTTACCAGATGTAAAAGACGATAATATTACAGTAAAACCCATTAAGGAACATGAATATGGTGTTATTGTTACAATAAAGGATATTGCTATAAACGATGTGGGGAAAAAGAAAAAGTTAACGCTAAAAGCATCATTGCACGTAAATAATGAACATGTTTCTATACATAAAGAACGGGTGTCAATTGTATTTGATGGAATCATAGCAACTATGAAAAGCAACGGAGTAGTAGGAATGAAATTTATATACGATGATAAAACCAAAGCAGTAAAGGCAGATGTAATGGACAATGTATTGTATTATGATGATAAAGGATATACCTATATGAAAACGCCATTTCATGGATGGCAAAAAATGAATGCTTCAGAACTAGGCACAGGTTTAAAAATAGGTAAGAATAAGGTACAAGGTTGGGGGCTTGATATTCCAATACCGTCAAACACAGAATTAAATGAAATTGCAAAAGCGAATACAAAATTACCTGCATTTATAGATTTTGCTATCAATTGGAGAGCCAGGTCTTTTGAAAGTAGTAAAGAGTTTAATAAAACAATAATTAAATACCACTCTAAAGAGGATTGTAGCAAATTTATAGGACCAAAAGGTATGACTGTCATCTTTAGTCCCTCAGGAAAACTGTTAGAATTCAGTTTTGGTGAAAAATTCAAAATAAAATATGAATATGGCAACTATAATGTAATACTTCCGGAGGCAACAAAAATGGATATTATGGCTTGTATGCAACATAATCATTAATAATAATTAAAGACAAATATCATGAAAAAAGCACTATTTATTTTAGTAATTTTTTGCATCTCAATTGCTGCAAACGCACAGATAAACAATCCTAGAGATATTAAAAATGTAAAAACTGACATTAAAAAACTTAATAACGCCAGACCAATACTTGATAGTAAGGACATTAAGTTTGAAGCTACTAAAGGATCTATAATAGATAAATTAATTAATGAAATTAAAACCTCCGTTTTTCCTTACCAGTTAAAAATGGTATCTCTTAACTCATCTAAAGTTACAAATGTGCCCTTTAGTAATTTTCATGGGAGTAGACCTGTAGGGAAATATGGTACTTCTGACTATGTAAAAATAGTTAATGGAGGAACAATTACTGCGTCCATAAATGAAAGGATTACAGGATACGATGGTAATGATAAGCAATTCACATCAGTGACCTATCATATTACGAGTTTTAATGGTAAACCAGTAGTTATTGTGAAGAGAGGGCGTAAAGCTGGTAAGGTTTTAAAAAATATTACAATAGACCATAGAGATGGTTTTGACTACTTGATTAAAGGAGAATTACAAGAAAAAAATGTAACTACATATTATTTAATTACGGCATTTTTTATTATCAGTTAATAAAGAATACAAATGAACATCAATCATGAAAAATTTAAAAATAAGTACCACTATAAAATCAGCAATCTGACTTTTTTATTAAAGACTATAAAAACGGAACTAATAATACTACTCGCAATTATTTTTTTCCAATCATCCAAGGTACAATAATCACAAACTGTTTTACCTAAAATTGAAAATTATACCAAAGGAGAATTAGAAATTAAAATAATTTCTTTTGGTGAAAAAGATCCAATAATTATAGGTGAAATTATGGCAGACGGAACCAATATAAAGCCTGCAGCGTTGTAGGGAATTCTTAAAAAATTAAACATTGAGAAATTACTAAAATAGCAAAATAACTATGGAAAACACAGAACCAACAACCGTAAATACAAACAATACTACTATTAAAGAAGAGGGTAAAACCACTGCAATTATTGCCTACACAACCATTATTGGTTTAATCATAGCGTTTGTATTAAACAATGATAAAAAAAACACTTTTGCAAGTTATCATATTCGGCAATCTTTAGGTATTGCATTGGTTGCATTGGCATTATCACTACTAAATATCATTCCTGTTTTAGGGTGGATTATCAGTTTTTTAGGATTCTTTTTAATACTGTTTTTATGGGTCATGGGACTTGTAAACGCTATGAATTCAAAAGAAAAACCGGTACCCGTACTGGGTGAAAAATTTGAGGAATGGTTTAAAAATATATAAATAATATTAAATAATAATAATAATTAAATCAAATATTATGAAAACAATAAAAATAACAATTATCGTATTAGCGACCATTATTTTTTTCAATTCATGTAATAGTGATGATGATGCAACAGTAATACAAACGCCATCAGTAACATACAGTGAAATGAATATAAATGCAACATTTTTCCAAGAAGGTAATTCTTCTGCTCCTACCATAAATTGGAATGGTAATCAAGGTACTTTTTCAGTAACAAATACCATTATTGGGTTAACTATTAATCCAACTACAGGCGTATTAAATTGGACCAAATTATTACCAAATGGGACGCATTCTATTGAAGTTGTCGCAACAAATAGTGTAGGACAAACTACCGTAAACTTAACATTAAATAATCCGTTTCAAGGAGTTTTTACAGGGACTCATAGTGGTAGTACTTTCTTTGAATTAACGTTTAATACAGATGGTACTATGGAGGTAAGAGCTAATGATGAAATAAATCCAGATATTGGAAATGGTACTTACAGTATTAATAATAGTATAATTATAGCTAATTATACTTATAGTTTTGGTGATTTTTCAACAAGTGGTTCATTAACTCAAAGTATTTCTGCTGTCTCTTATACAGGAGATTGGTATTTTGGACATGGTGCTACAGGAACTCCAGGTGATATATTTGAAGTGACCATGAATTAATTGTAAGTGGCTAAGATACATATTTAAAAAAACCAATTATGAAAACACTAAAAACAATACTACTTGTAGCTTTTTGTATGTTGAGTACAGTTCATGTAAATACGTAGATATATGAAGTGAAAAAAGTGCCAATCCATATCTTAAAAGGTACTAAAGTAACTGATCTAGAAAAAATAAAAGGAACATTAGTACAGCCCAGCATTTTAATTATAGAACCTCAGGAAAAATAAAGGTCAAATATCCTTAAGCACCATTCAAAAATATAGGTGCTTTAAGATGGGATTATGAAAAGAACTGTTTTATTTTTTATAAAGGATCAGGATTTTATACAATTTGAACCAAAGGAACTTTGCCTAATTAATTAAAAGAACAACAATTATGAAAAATTTAATAATACTTATTATTACTCTAATGAGTTTCTCTTGTAGTAGAAATGATGACTCAATAGCGGAATCATTTTCAGGTGATATAGGCGATTTTTATCAAGGAGGTATTGTATTTTATTTAGACAGTACAGGAGCTCATGGTTTAATCGCTTCGCCAAAAGACCATACTTCAGAACTACCTTGGGGTTGCTATAATACAGTGCTAAGTGCACCAGATGGAGAAACAGCAAAACCTATTGGTCATGGCGCTAAAAACACAGAAGATTTCATGCTTTTTTGTTTAGATAATGTAGGCACAGCAGGAGAATACTGTTCTAGTTTAAGTCTTAATAACTATGATGATTGGTTTTTACCTTCTATAAACGAATTAACCGAAATGTATCACAAACGAAATGTAATAAATACTACAGCGATTACAAATGGAGGAAATATGTTTGTTGACGGGGAGTATTGGAGCTCTACAGGGGTTGATCCTTCATTAAAAGCATATACGTTTTTATTTGATGGAGCTGACCTTACTATTGACAGAAAAGATGCTTTGCATTACGTAAGAGCAATAAGGGCTTTTTAATAACCCTAGAATTAATTAAAAACAAAATGTATGAAAAATTTAAAAACAAAAACCCCATTTGTAGTAATACTATTTATACTAAGTGTCTTAAGTGTAAGTGCACAGATAGCATTTCCAAAAAACAATACCATAGAAAACATTGAGCTCAAAAAAAATCAATTTAAAAACTACAAACTAATTACAGGAGGAAATCAAGGTTTTGTATATCAAGATGGTACTATTGATAAAAAAATACCAAATGCTGAAATAATTTTTACAAGCGAAGATGGTATTCATACTCAAAAGGTGATAACAAATAGTTATGGTCGATATAAAATACAATTAAAACCAGCAAGATATATGGTTACTGTTAAACATAAAGGGTATAAGGCTTATTCTACCGCTCCAGGATTTTCTGTGATAAATGAAAAAATTGGCACCTTTATTATACCTCTAAAAAAATTATCAAAATTTCCTATAAAGAGAAAAACAAACAAAAATTAGGAAACTAAAAAAATGTTAAAAATAGTACTGCTTTAAAAGGGATAAAGTCACAAAGGGTACAAGATGTCATTGCGAGGAATTTACATTTTGAGATTGCCACAGTCGTTCCTCCTTCGCAATGACAAAATAAAATGAAGAAACAATAGTGTCGAGAACAATTTTAAAACACTAAAAACTCGTCAGTTCGAGTGATTCCGTGAGGTACGAACGAAATTGTATCGAGAACAACTTAACAATTAAAACACAAGCCATGAAAAAAGCACTACTAACACTACTCACCGTATTAATTGCACTTACCACAACAGCGCAACAACAAGGCATTAATTACAAGGCGCTTATAAAAGATGATTTAGGCAATGTTTTATCATCTGCACCCGTGAGTGTACAATTTATAATCACTGATTCAAACACTATTAATGTATATCAAGAAAGCCATACAGAAAATACTGATGTAAACGGACTTATTATCGTGAGTATAGGTGAAGGTACAACGGCAGACACCTTTGCAGATATTGATTGGGCAAATGACGACCATTTCTTGAACGTACAAGTAAATATAGGTGCTGGATTGGTAGATATGGGAACAACCCAATTTATGGCAGTGCCATATGCAAAACATGCCAATACAGCAGAAACTGCAACAATTGCTTTAAACGCTGGTGCAACAAGTATTAATGGTTTAAGTGATGGTAAATCTGACCCCAATGGTTCGTCTTTATTTTTAGGAGTAGATGCAGGTGTAAATGATAATGGTACAGATAATAGAAATGTTGCCGTAGGCTACCAAGCACTTACTTCAAATACCACAGGAAGTCAAAATACAGCAAATGGTAATCGCGTACTTGTTTCTAACACCACAGGAAGCCGAAATACAGCAAATGGCTATCTATCACTTCTATCAAATACTACTGGAACTGGTAATCAAGCACTTCAATCAAATACTACAGGTGCTAATAATACAGCAAGTGGTTATCTATCACTTTCTGATAATACCACAGGAAATCAAAATACAGCAAGTGGTTATCTATCACTTTCTTCAAATACTACAGGGAATTATAATGTAGCAAATGGTTCTGAAACACTTAGAAATAATACAACAGGAACAAATAATGCTGCAAGTGGTTATCTATCACTTTCTTCAAATACTACAGGGAATTATAATGTAGCAAATGGTTCTGAAACACTTAGAAATAATACAACAGGAATAAATAATGCTGCAAGCGGCTATCGAGCACTTTATTCAAATACTATAGGAACTGGTAATACTGCAAGTGGTAATAAAGCACTTTATTACAATATAGGAGGTGAAGATATTTTTGGAAGTACAAATTATGGCAATTCGAACACTGCAAATGGCCATCAAGCGCTTTATAGCAACAAATTAGGATCTTATAATACAGCAAATGGCTATCAAGCACTTTATTCAAGTATAGGTAGCTTTTTTAACGGTATCACTGGACCGAATGGCAATTCGAACACTGCAAATGGCTATCAAGCACTTTATTCAAATACCTACGGAAATAGTAATACAGCAAGTGGTCATCTATCACTTTCTGATAATACCACAGGATCAAACAATACAGGTTTAGGCTATAATGCCCAAGTACCAAGTAGTGTGGGGAGTAACCAAGTACGTATAGGTAATTCAGGCATTAATTATGCGGGCATTCAAGTTGCATGGACAGTAACCTCTGATATCCGTTGGAAAAATCAAGTACGTAACCTGCCTTTTGGTTTAAACTTGGTGTCGCAGTTACGTCCAGTAGATTATATACGTAAAAACAATGATAAACAAACCAGAGAAATTGGATTTATAGCTCAAGAAGTAGAAAAAACATTAGAAACTATTGGCTACACAGACCAAGGGTTTTTAACCAAAGACGATAATGGCTATTTAAGTATTCGTTATAACGACCTTATACCAATACTCACCAAAGCCATACAAGAACAACAAGCACAAATAGAGGTATTAAAAACAAATAGTCAAAGCCAAGAAAATGTGTTAGCCGAAGTTTTAAAGCGTTTAGACTCACTTGAAAACACAAAGCAAACTAACAAAAAAGAAGAAATTAGTGTAGTTGCCGATAACGAATAGAAAAAGCAAAAAATCTACACTTATTAAAACAAAATTCATGAAAAAAGCAACATTCATACTACTCGCAATTATTTTATTACAAGCATGTAAAGTACAACAAGTGCAAACTGATTTACCTAAAGTTGAAAATCATCTTAATGGAGAGTTAGATTACACACATGAAGCCTTAAAACTGGTTCAAAGGCAAAGTAATGGTAAAGAAATTAGTTTAGGTAAAATTAATGCTGATGGTACGATTCATTTCTATTTACCAGAATTTAACATCAAGGCGCTTTATGATAGTATCCCTATGCAACCTTACCCTTTACAAGATAGGCTGTTAATGACTAATTGTACAGACAAGGATAATTCTGTAAAACCATCTTTTGATGATATCTACAGCCAAGAATACAAACTGTTTGTAAAAAAATATGGAACATACGTAGCTATTTTAGAAGCTGTAGACAATGAAGAAAAAACAAAAAATAATGGAAGTGAAATAGGCAGTACTTATTCTTGGTTTTATATTGATAGAGCCATTGATTATAAAGAAGAATGCATTAAAACATCTTTTGGATTTGACACTGTTGAAAGGATTACTAATGTGAATATCCAATTTGAAAAAGGGTGGAATTTTATCGAAAAAAATCAAATAGCACTTCCAGTATATGTGGATTATAAAATTACACAGCCACAAAAGGTACAGTTTGCTAAAATATCACCAACATCAAAAAAAGTAAAATGGTTTTTAAGGCAAATAGAGGAAGATGAAAAAATACAAATTGCTAAAAAATTAGACAAGTTAACGCCTGTAACAAAAGAACTATTCAAAAAATGGGTGCCAAATGAATTGGATGATTTATCACTTACTACTTCAGAACATGGCAATCCGCCAAGAGGGTTAAAGAACAAAAACAATGTCCATTTAATCTATGCAAACGAAACTCAAAAAAAAGAAATAGACCTTTATGTAGTTGACTGTGCGAAGAACCCTGATGATTTGGAAATGGTAACTTTTGCATATGCAATGGAAAACCGAGGTAAAGAAGAAAAGGATATAAAGCCATATGTAGCACAATACAACGAACGGAAAAAAGTCATGAACTTAATGTATAAAGTTGACGACAGAATATTTATAACTGCTTCTGGAATGAATATTAATGCGGAAGAATTATGGGGATATATACAGGAATTAAACATAGAAAAATTGATTAAGAATTAAAATTATAAATACAACTACAGAACAAGAAAGTATTATTACTGAAGGAAAAACCACTGCAATTATTGCATACATAACCATTATAGGTTTGATTATAGCATTTGTAATGAATAACGATAAAAAGAACACTTTTGCAAGTTATCACATTCGGAAATCCTTAGGCATTGCATTGGTAGCATTGGCATTATCACTACTAAATATCATCCCAATTTTAGGGTGGATAATTAGTTTTTTAGGCTTCTTTTTAATACTGTTTTTATGGGTCATGGGACTCGTAAACGCTATGAATTCAAAAGAAAAACCGGTACCCGTACTGGGTAAAAAATTTGAGGAATGGTTTAAAAATATATAAATAATATTAAAAAATAATAATAATTAAATCAAATATTATGAAAATAATAAAAATAACAATTATCGTATTAGCGACCATTATTTTTTTCAATTCATGTAATAGTGATGATGATGCAACAGTAATACAAACGCCATCAGTAACATACAGTGAAATGAATATAAATGCAACATTTTTCCAAGAAGGTAATTCTTCTGCTCCTACCATAAATTGGAATGGTAATCAAGGTACTTTTTCAGTAACAAATACCATTATTGGGTTAACTATTAATCCAACTACAGGCGTATTAAATTGGACCAAATTATTACCAAATGGGACGCATTCTATTGAAGTTGTCGCAACAAATAGTGTAGGACAAACTACCGTAAACTTAACATTAAATAATCCTTTTCAAGGAATTTTTACAGGTACTTATAATACTACTCAAGTTTTCTTTGAAATAGAGTTTAATATAGATGGCACTATGCTGGTAAGAATAAATGATGAAATAAACCCAGATATAGGAACAGGAACTTATACCATTTCTAATAATACAGTTCTTGGAGACGGAACTTTTACGAGTCAAATTTTTTCAATAAGTAGCATAGTAATACAAAGTACATCTGTAGCTTCTCTTACAGGAAATATGGGTTTTTCTGGAGGACTATTAGATGGTATAAGTATACCGTTTGAAACAACAATGAATTAATTGTATGTGGCTAATAACTACTGTTTTTAAAAAAAAATAATAATGAAAAAATCAATTAAAATACTGGCATTACTATTTTTGATTATATCACTATTTAGTTGTAAAAAGGATGTGAAAAAAGAAGATACTTCTAGCGCAAAAAGTGTTAAAAGCGTGAAATCGGATTATTATTTTACAGCTATAATAGACAACAAAAACATGGCAGCAACGGGTAATGTACTAGCTATAAAAAGTAAGGTACAGGGTGTTTATTTTTACAGCATTACTGCAGAAGATAAGAAAAACGAGGCGAATTTCATGTTTTTCTATAAAGCTAAGCTAGACCTTGATCCTACTATTAAGTCGCAGTCTTTTGGGTTAAGCTATCCTGATGATAAAGGTTATATGGCAATTAAAGATAGAGAAGATTTTGAATTTAAAATAACTAATGAAACCGATAGTTATATAGAAGGTGTTTTTTCCTTTACAGCAAAAGAAATAAGCGGCACAACTACTATTACGGTAAGTGACGGAAAGTTTAAGGCAAAAAAAAGATAGAAAACAATAAAACATATAAATCATGAAAAAAATATTCACAATCCTAATGTTATTATGGATAGTAATAGCTTGTAAAAAAGAAAACAATCCTTTATCCAAAATTAAAGAAGCAACTGATAAAGTAAAAGGGGCCAAAGAAGGGCTAGGCAATGTTTCTGAGGTTGCCAAAAACATGGAAGACGCTAAAGGAAATATAAAACGACTTTCAAAACTAAAACCCATAACTAAAGAACAAATAAAAACATGGATGCCAGAAGAAGTAGGAGATTTAAAACGCAGTTCGTTTAACATTAGCAAAGAATTAGGAATGACTTGTAAGTTGGTTTTTAAAGATGAGGATAACAAGAGAAAAATAAATATTAATATTATTGATGGTGCTGGAAATGGCGCACCAATGATGGCTATGTTTAGTATGATGCAAAACATGGATATAGACAAGGAAAATGATGCAGGTTATGAGCGTACAGAAAAATTTGGAAGCCAAAAAGTATATGTAAAATATGAAAAGTTAACCAATTACGAAAAATCAAAACTACAATGTACCCTGAATGGAAGGTTTGGTATAGAAGCAAATGCTTGGGGAATGACTCCAGAAGAATTGTGGGAATACATACAGAAACTAGAAATAGAAAAATTAATCAATTAAAAACTGATATCATGAAAATAAAACTATTCATTACTGCTATGCTATTCTCAATACTAGTAGAAGCACAAATAACAAAATCGGAAGCGTTTTTAACAGGAACAAAACTAGCGTTTTATACAAATCAATGTGGTAATACCATACCAGAAGCAACAGATAAATTAACCTTTTGCGATAGTGCAAACAATTTAGGGATAGTAGAACGTAGTTATGGATTAAATGATAGGCGAGTAAATAAAATGCTACCCAACCATTTTAACGAAGATGAATTTTATGTTACAGGACAAGGTCTATCTATTAGAAACACAGATGACACTTGGGAGAACATACCCAATGTTGCTATTCCTTTATGGGGAAGCACGTATTTACCAACTATAAATACAGGATTGGTATTGCCAAATGGAAAAGTAATTATACAAGCAACAAATGCTGGGGTTTTATTAAATGTTTACGACAGAAATACAAAAACCTTTACACCTGTTAATTTCCCTGACAATAAGTACCCACAACAAGTGGTTTACGATACAGACAGAAATTTAACATGGGTTTTTGCTACTAGCGGAAATACAACATATCTTTTTGCGTATAATAATGCGACTAATACACTTACTGAAATTTCTAGTTTAGGAAATATTAGTAGTAATGTTAGTTCAATACCCTTAATTTATAATGACGACAATATTTACATAGGGAACTCTCTAGGCCTTTATAAAATTGATATTTCAAATTATACAAATTCAGTTCCTGTAGTATTCTACGATTCTACAACTACACCAGGTTTACCTTTTAATAGTGTTGGAGATTTACGATTTGATGCTAATAATGATTTGTGGATGGCAAATAAAGGAACAAATAGTGGTGCCATTTTGAAATTTAATATCACCACAGAAACGTATGATCTATACGAAATAGCAAAACCAGACAATGCAGCAATCAATATCAAGTTTAATAAACTTGCCATGGACGAAACAGGGTTAATTTGGGCAGTTGCTAGTAATTATTCAGGCATAATAAAATTAACCTTTACAGGAGGAACACCAAACTGGGCCTTTTTACCAAAAACAGATTTAACAACTTTAGGAGTCCCAATAACCTATAATCCAAACCATATTTATTTTAAAAATAATCAGTTCTATTTTACGACTTCGGATGGTTCATCTGGTTCAAATAATAATTTTGAAGTTATTATTAATAATGACGATGTGTGGTCTGGTAGAAACGATAATGAAGTCGGAAATTTATCAGCAAGAATGAATAAAAGATTTACTAAAAGTTTGCCAGATGGCAATGGAGGTGTTTGGTGGTTTAATGGCTCTGGTGATATTGTAGTGTATCGAGATGCCAATGATAACCATCAATCTATACTTATTGATAATTTACAAAACTCGGCAGCAATAGATGCGGATGACAAAGCCATTATTAAAGGAGGAAACCCTGCTGAAATACGAAAAATAGAATTCCCAAATGCGAATTCAATACAGAACGTAAGTAACTTAGCGGATGACATGAAGCGTGTTGCAGATCAGGTTTTGATATACGATCATACAAATACTAAAATTGATGCCTATAAAAATGATGTTCTTATACATACCTATACTTTAGATGAAATCAACTACCAAAATTACTATTATTTTGCTGTAGACGATGATGGCAATATGTGGTTTATGAGATATATTAACGGCAATAATTTAGTCGTTAAAAAGTTTAATATAAGCACTTCAATAACAACAACTTTCGATTTAAACGCATTAGGGAGTTTTGGTACCTTAAAAAAAATAGTTTCTTCACCAAATAATGGCGTTTGGCTTATAGGTGCTTTAGGAGCCGTTTATCAAGAAAACGAAGTGTTTTATGATTTTAAAGCAGCTGATTATACAGAAATCTATAACGTATATGATATTGTTGTAGACACCAACGGAAAAGCCTATTTATTAAATAACGATAATGCTACTATTACTACTATAGAAAACCCAACTGACGCAAACCCAATATTAACCAATGTAAGTTTAGAAAACACAAACGCTTTAATGCCTTCTTTAAATCATTACAGACCTAACACGTTAACCATAGATAGTGAAGGTAGTGTTTGGACACATGCATCGAATAACACTTTTAAGCTTATTGATAGCGATTTTGCTACCCAATATATTTCGAATCCAATTGCATTGGGTGTTTCTGATTTTGAGTTAGCTTCCAAAGTTATAATGTATCCAAATCCAACAACAGGAATTATTACTATTAATTCAAAAATAGCTATTAATCGTGTGGAGGTCTATTCCATTTTAGGAAACAAAATAAGGACTTTTAAAAACACATCACATATTGACTTATCCGGTCAAGCAGTTGGATTATATCTTTTAAAAATCAGTTCCGGAAATTATACAGTAAACAAAAAAATCATACTGCAGTAATTCAAGGTGTTAAAGTTGAGGTGTGTATTTAACGAAAACGAAAGCTAAATATTTTTTATGCCCCCGCCTATAAACACACGTGTTTTGAGGTTGTGGAACATATGTAGTAGCATTTGAAACATATGTGATAGCTGTTTTTTAGCATTCGCTATAATTTTACAGAAGAACCTGAAATGGAGGTTAACGAAATTATAGTTTTTAAAAAAATTCTGTTGTCATAACATAAGATAAGATTAATAATTACGCAGTTATACCAATTAAATTTCAAGATGCACATAAGAAAATTGAATTATTTTTGGTTTAGATGAGCTTAAAAACATACCCATAGCTCAGTTACGGTTATCTTTTTAAGTGAAATATAAATCAAAAAGAAAGGATTTAATATGGAGGCTTTGAATTTTAATTGGTATTAAGCCCCCATAGCCAAGCGTATACAGTAAACAAATAATTATGAACTTTTCAAAGAAAAATAATGAACTCAAAAAAAATAATAGAAATTTTGTGAGTAAAGCAAATTTCACATTTATTATTACATTACTAATTACAATAAGCACTTTTGCGCAACAACAAGGCATTAACTACAAAGCATTGATAAAAGATGCAAGTGGCAATTCGCTTGTAAATACATTAATTAGAATACAATTTAATATTCAATATGAACCGCAAAATTTTATTACGGTGTATTCTGAAGAGCATGTAGTAAGCACAGATGTAAATGGTATTGTTATAGTAAACATTGGCGACGGTAATCAAACCTCACAAGATGATGGATTCTTAGAAATAGGATGGTCTGATGAAGAGTATTACCTTAATGTAGAAGTAGATATAACTGGAGGTACAAATTATGTAAATATGGGTACTACACAATTTATGGCAATACCGTACACAAAACATGCCAATACAGCAACACATCTTATAGATAATCCTTGGAGTACTTTCGGAACAATTAAGACTACTACATCACGCATAGTAGGTGTTAAAACACCTAATCCCGAAGAAGCTTTAGATGTAAACGGAAGAATTAAACTAACTGATGATGTAAGTAATCCTACACCAACAAATCCAGGAGTTATACGTTGGAATGAAACAACTGCAGACTTTGAAGGTTATAATGGTAGCGTATGGGTTTCACTTACAAAAAATGATAATGCTGGTGGTTGGGGAAGCAGCAGTGTAAGTGAAAACCAAGTAAGTGTAGCATCTGACGGAGCAGTAGATGATTACCTTGGTTTTAGTGTATCTATCTCTGGCGATACTGCCATTGTAGGAGCTTATCGTGATGATGACAATAGTAATAACTCTGGCTCAGCTTATATTTTTAAAAGAGTGGGAACTATATGGACAGAACAAACCAAACTTACAGCATCTGACGGAGCAGCAGATGATAATTTTGGTTTTAGTGTATCCATCTCTGGCGATACTGCCATTGTAGGAGCTTATGGTGATGGTGCTGCCTCTGGCTCAGCGTATATTTTTAACAGAGTAGGGACTACGTGGACACAACAAGCTAAACTTACAGCATCTGACGGAGTAGCAGATGATTACTTTGGCAGCAGTGTATCCATCTCTGGCGATACTGCCATTGTAGGAGCTCCTGGTGATGATGACAATGGTAATAACTCTGGCTCAGCGTATATTTTTATCAGGTCAGGAAATTTTTGGAGTGGCCAAGGCAAACTCACGGCAACTGACGGATCAGCATATGATTCCTTTGGTTATAGTGTATCCATCTCTGGTGATACTGCCATTGTAGGGGCTTACGCTGATAGTGACAATAGTTTTCTCTCTGGCTCAGCGTATATTTTTAACAGAGTAGGAACTGTGTGGACGCAACAAGCTAAACTTACAGCATCTGATGGAGTAACAGAGGATTACTTTGGCTATAGTGTATCTATCTCTGGCAATACTGCCATTGTAGGGGCTAGAGGTGATATTATTTACACTGGCTCAGCGTATATTTTTAACAGAGTAGGAACTATATGGACAGAACAAACCAAACTTATGGCGTCTGACGCAGAAACAAGTGATTCCTTTGGCGTAAGTGTATCCATTTCTGGTGATACTGTTATTGTAGGGGCTGGCAGTGATAATGATAATGGTATTAGATCTGGTTCGGCGTATATTTTTAACAGAGTAGGAACTGAGTGGTCACAACAAGCCAAGTTTATAGCATCTGACGGAGCAGCAGAGGATTACTTTGGCAGTAGTGTATCCATCTCTGGCGATACTACCATTATAGGAGCTCCAAATAATGATGACAATGGCGGTAACTCTGGTTCGGTGTATTTTTTTCAAAAGTAATGTAACATAAAAGTGAAAGAGAATAACCATAAAACCGTCAGTTCGAGTGATTCCGTGAGTTACGAACGAAATTATATAGAGAGCAGTATAAAAAAGCTTCTCGATACATTTTAATTTCGTTATGACTCCGTTAAAACACTAAAAATAAAGACGATACGAGACTAAAAACCGTCAGTTCGAGTGATTCCATGAGGTACGATCGGAATTGTATTGAGAACAATTTTAAAAACAAAAACTATGAAAAAAACACTACTAATACTACTCGCAATTATCATATTTCAATACTGTAAAGCACAACAAGCACAAACTACGTTACCTAAAATTGAAAATTATATCAAAGGAGAATTAGAAATTAAAGCTGGCGGTAGTATTCACTTTGACTGGTGTAGTGATATAAGTTCAATTGAGAACACAGGTTTTTATATGTCATCTCACAAGCATGCGAAAGTTTCAAGAAAAACTTAATTTATTGTCCGATTGAGCTTGTCGAAATCCATAACTCATTGGTTTTCATAAGACTTCGACAAGCTCAGTTTGACAACTATTTTTAGTATCAAAAATTAAGTTTTTCTTTTTTTAATACCAACAAAGCACTGTTAAATAACGAGTTTATTTTAACATATATCAACAAATTAATGAACTTTTGGATAGCAGTGATGTCATCTATAAAAAAAAACACTGTTGGAATAACCTTTTGTAATAAAAAAGAATAATTGCTAATAGCAAAACAGTAAAGGTAGTAGATGTCAAAAACTTTTTCCATAATAAATAGGAACAGGAAGTAGGCTCATTATTTCCTGCAACCAGTAAAAAAAGAAAAACAGTAATTATGAAACCTAAAATATTATAGCAAACAACCTAAATACAGTAATTATGAAAATAACATATTTGCTTATTCTGTTATTCATATTAAATAGCAGTTCAATAGCACAAACAATATACAAAAGCAGCATCGATAGTGGAGGCGCAACAGCCACAGCAGGTGGGTTAGAAATCCTATTTACTATTGGCGAGGTAAATGTACAAGAATACAGTACACCAACGCTTTCGGTTTCCGAAGGCTTTATCAATGCCTATTTCAAAATAAAAATCGATCCAAAAGTATTATTACAGGGCCCAATGCTCAATCCAAGCACAGTAGGGTTAATGAACGATAATTTGCGTATAGGCAATTATATTCCAATCACAAGTCCTTATCGTGATTCCGCTACTTGTAATATCTCGGTATTTAATGTTACCGGTAATAATGCCATTGTAGATTGGGTTTGGGTAGAATTACGAGCGGCTAATGATACTACCAAATTAATTAATGGACGTTCTGCTCTTTTACAACGTGATGGCGACGTGGTTGATGTTGATGGATTTTCAACTATTCAGATGCAAGCAGCGCCTACCAATTATTATGTTATTGTAAATCACCGAAATCATTTAGCTACTATGTCAAACAGTACAATAGCTTTAAGAGAAGATACAAGCAGTGTTGTTGATTTTAAAGACAGTGCTTTTTCAAACTTCGGTAGTTTTTCTCAAATACAATTAACAAACGGAAGTATGGCACTTTGGGCTGGAGATAGCAATGGAACAACTAAAATACGTTTTTCGGGAGCTAATAATAGCACCAATGTTATTAAAGATGCTGTTCTCGCCGACCCTAGCAATGGCTTTAATTCTGTCACCTTTACTTCGTCCGGATACCTGATGTATGATTGTGATTTAAATGGATTAGGAAAATTCTCTGGAGCAGGAAACGATAGTAATTTTATTAAAGATAATGTACTCTCGCATCCCGCTAATGGATTTGGTTCACCAACTTTTACCATAAGCGCAACTGTACCACCAGAAAATTAGAAAAAGAATACTAATATTAATTTAAAATACAGAAATTATGAAACCTAAATACACTTTTTTATTCGCACTATTATTAAGCATAACAACTAATGCTCAAAACTATGAATTTGGCATTGTTCATATATCGAGCTACGATTTCAAAATTGTGGCCATTCCCGATTTCGATTCATCAGGAAATACTGATATATCAGATGTTGGCTTTACATTGGTTATGCCCGCAGGATTAGCGGATATAGTTAATGCTTCGTCCTTAATGGCTTCACGTGTATGGAACATAGAAGAATATGATGCAGCCTTTTTGACAAATTTAGGAATTGGAGATGGTACAAAAGATGTGACGCAGTTTAATATGCCACCAGGACAAACGATATTACAGCATACCAGCGGTGAGCAAATTGATTTAGTAAGCTTTCAGGTAAACAATACGCCTGCTGTAGGAAATATATCATTTTTGCTGAATAATGACCCTATTGCTTTAGCCTCATCAAATGTATTAGATAGTTTTTATAATACGGATCTCGATGGGCCAGGGAATAATCCAACAGCCGATTTTTTTGGAGGCATAGCTCCAGGGATGGAAAGTTTTATGTTTTCTGTTTTATCTATAGATGAGGTAGTTTTAAATGAAGAACATTTTGTTGTTTACCCAAATCCAACAAAAGGATTTATTTCTATTAGCGGTTTAACTAATGCTGATACTATTGATGTTTTTAATATTCTGGGAACTAAAGTTAAAACGGTAAAAAATACAACTACTATAGATTTATCAAATGAAGCTTCAGGAGTATACTTACTAAAAATAGCTCTAGGAAAAGTCAATAAAACACAAAAAATTATAGTCGAATAGCTTCTAATATAACATAGCTTTAAACAAACCAATTTAATTGGTGATTTATAAAGGTATATTTTTTCCAAGTTGATTATTCACAAAAAGAACAATAAAAAAAGAGCTGCTCTCTAACTATTAGCTTTAACTGAAAACGGAATTTAAAATTAACCAGTAAGAATGATATTGGTTTGATAAAACAATAACGCTTGAAAAATAGATTATAAAAAAAATAATTATGCTACATATTTTAGTATTAGTGTCTTGTAAAGCGCAGCAATTACAAGACATATTCCCAAAAAATGGAAACGATTTAAAAGGTGATTTAGATCATATAAATGAAGCTTCAGAAGTAAGTAAATGGTGATGACCTTATTTTAGGAAAAGTAATTAACGATGATAGTATTCATTTCAATTTATCAGAATTCGAAATTAAGACGATTTTTGATAGTATCCCTTTACACCATTACAATTTAACACCTATAATACCAATTAAAATTCAACAAGCACAATTAAATAGTTTACCCAATCAAGTTGGGCACATGCCTTTTACATCTTTTTATCGCTAAAAAATATAACCGTAACTATACTTCGACAAGCTCAGCACAGGCGCTATGGGTAGATTTTTAAACTCAACTAAATCTAAAATAATTCAATTCACTTATGAGCTCCTTGAAATTTAATTGGCATATAACAAGAAATAAATTCGAAAATGGGTACCAAAAAAACCAGGGGTTTTAAATCACTTAAGGAAGGAAAAAGCAATAAATGAAAAGGACTGTATTTTTTTAAAAGTTAAGTACTAGCGCTAAATGTTTTACGTGTAATGTACGAGTGAGCTGAGAACAGTGAAGTTGGTATAAATTCAGAAAAAATGGTCAGGATTTTAAATAATAAAAGGTATTAATAGCAGACCATTTTTACAAACTACAAATGTTTGAATTTCAACTTTTTAGGAGCATGATAAATATTCTAATCAAGGAGTTAGATTATGAACTACAGGACAGCATTGAGCATCCTACTTTATGTCGTGCCCATTCCGGACGTTTTGCAAACCATTTTTGATACATTGGTTGTTCGCTATATGGATTTTTTAGCATCGTATATAGTTCGTCTATCAAAGCATAATCACCATTATCAGCTGCATGAATTGCTAATTGCGACATGTAATTTCGCAATACATATTTCGGATTAACTGCATTCATAGCTGCTTTACGTTCATCATCCGTAAAAGGTTCTTCTTGTAATCTTTCTGTATACCTTTTAAACCATGTTCTCCAGCGTTCTAAAATAGCATCAGTAATTTCCTCAGGATTGTAAAAAGAATCTAGGACAGGTGTTAAAAATGAGGTGTTATCAAACAACGTATGATTCTTTTTAATATCCGATAGGTTTCTATAAAAGATAGTCATGTCTGTTTCGGATACATGTAAATTGGCTTCTAAGTCTTTAATAAGTTCTTTGTCGGTAGTATTATCAGTACGTAAACCTAATTTTGATTTCATCATTTTTTCGTATTCCTGATGAAATTCTTGATTGTATCCATTCAATATTTCTTCTAAAGCTGCGGCATCTTCAATTAACGGAAACAAGGCATTTGCCAATTGTAATAAGTTCCATAAACCAATATTTGGCTGATTTCCAAAACGATATCGTTTGTGTTGTTTGTCGGTTGTATTAGGAGTCCAGTCAAAATCGTAACCTTCTAGCCATCCATACGGGCCGTAATCAATCGTTAAACCAAGGACAGACATGTTATCGGTATTCATAACACCATGCACAAAACCAACACGTTGCCAATGAATAATCATTTCAAGAGTGCGATTTGTAACTTCTTTGAAAAATTGTAAATAGCCTTCTTTATTAGCTGTTGTTATTTCGGGATAATGATGTGTAATGGTGTAATCTACTACTATTTTAAGGGTGTTATAGTCTTTTCTAGAAGCGTGTATTTCATAACTTCCAAAGCGCAAGAAAGTAGGGGATACCCTACAAACTACAGCTCCTTTTTCATAGTCAGGATGTCCATCGTACAAAACATCTCTTAAAACCTCATCTCCAGTTAAAGCTAATGATAACGCACGTGTTGTTGGAACTCCTAAATGAAACATAGCCTCGCTACACAAGTATTCCCGTACGGAGGAACGCAAAACAGCTAAACCATCTGCGGTTCTGGAATATGGAGTTTCACCAGCGCCTTTAAGTTGTAGGGTCCATTTTTTATTTTGATGTTCAACTTCTGTCAAATTAATAGCTCTTCCATCGCCTAATTGTCCTGCCCAATTCCCAAACTGATGTCCACCATAACACATGGCATAAGGAGTTGTGTTTTTAAGTATTTCATTGCCTGTAAATACATTTAAAAATGCCGCTGATTGAGTGTCTTTTTTAGTAATACCTAATTCTAAAGCAACTTCATTTGCACTATGAATTAGTTGAGGTTTTTTTGTTTTTTTAGGCGTAACATAGGAATAACATGCACCAGAAACTTGTCTTCTTGAATTTTCTAATATAGGATCAGCAGGAAGTTTGTTAGTAAAAGAATTTGACAGTTTAAATTTCATGGTAATGTTTTGTTATGCAATTAGTTGTGATGTGTTATTTAATCTGATTATTCAAGTGTTAACCCTGTGTTTGGTTGACATATAATTTACGTAGCCGAGCTAATTTTGGGTCAATAACAATACTGCAATATCTATTTCCTTTATTATTTTTGTAATAATCTTGATGTTCCAAATCAGCTTCGTGAAATACTTTATAAGGAGCTATTTCTGTTACTATTTTATCAGGATAATATTGTGCTATTTGAGTAAGAATTTCCGTGCTAATTTCTTTTTGATTTTCATTGTGATATAAAATAATTGAACGATATTCTGTTCCACAATCCGCTCCTTGACGATTCAATGTTGTAGGATCGTGAGTAGTCATAAAAATACTAATAATACTCTTGAAGGAAATGATATTTGGGTCAAACTGTACTTGTATAACTTCAGCATGACCAGTTAAGCCGGAACATACTTCTCGGTAGGTTGGTGTTCCTGGAACAGTACCACCACTAAACCCCGATTTAATATTGAGAACCCCGTTTATTTCCTGAAAAATAGCTTCTGTACACCAAAAGCATCCACCTCCAAAGGTTGCTATTTCGTATGTAGTTTCACTCATAATTATTCTTTTTCTATTTTAATACTTTCTGAGTTAACGCAATAACGCAAGCCGCTTGGTTCTGGTCCATCAGGAAATACATGTCCTAAATGTGCATCACAAGTATTACAGGTAACCTCAACGCGTATCATACCGTAGGTTTCATCTTTAGTATAGTGAATTGCATTTTCTTTTATAGGAGCAGTAAAACTAGGCCATCCTGATCCAGATTCAAACTTTATGCTAGAGTCAAATAATAAGGTATTACAACAAACACAGGCATATTTACCTAGTTCATGGCTAGTACATAAAGCCCCACTATTTGGAGCTTCAGTTCCTTTATTTCGGGTAATTCTGAACTGTTCAGGAGTAAGTACTACTTTCCATTCATCAGCGGTTTTTTCTACTCTTCTGTCTGGTGTAGGGTTGCCCTTGACTGCATAATGTATTATATCGTTCCAAGTGATCATAGTTGTTCAGGTTTAGTACTACAAAAATACAATAATTATTAGCGATTATAATTGTAAGAATACTGTTTCTAATAAACACTTCGATACTCCGTCAATTGGAGCACTTCGAGAGGCTCAGTGTGACATTAAATACGTTAAGAATGTTAGAATTTTCAGACTGAGCTTGTCGAAGTCCGATGGTAATTTACTGCTTCATCAATTCGAGTGATTTCATGATGAATTCTGTTTTGAATTTATAAGAAAATTGTATCGAGAATAGCTGTTTTAATGAATTACGTCAATGGCAGTCTGTACTGAGTTGCGCCGAAATATAAGATTACAGGTTGTAAATAGTACTTATTAATTTCGTCTAAGCTCAGTATTAGATTATAGCGTAGTAATTACTCCTTACTTTTTATTACCACCACACCACAAAAATCTTTTGCAGCATATCATTTTCATCCTTTATCCAGCATAAGGGCGATCTTTCCTGATTAATTGATGTTGTTATTATTTTAAGACCTTCATTATAGTCCAACCAAGCAACATCAGGATATACTTGAGTTAGCCAATCTAATTTTGAAGGAATGTAGAATTGGTGGTTGTTTAGGCGATCTAAATCAGAATAACGAAGGTAATAGCCTTGAATGCAATTGTTGTTTACCAAACGTAACGGAAAACCACGCAACTGAAGCGGAACAAATAGTTGTGCTTTAAAATATACTTGTTGTTGTATGGTATTTATATCAAGCTTTAAATTAGCTAATAATGCAGCAGTTTCGGGTTTGTATAATAAAGGAAGTTGCTTGTTTTTTAACTTGGTAATTTTTTCAATTAAACTGTCTTTTCTATTCGGACCAATCCAATGTTCTAATTCTGAGTTTCCTACTGATTCATCATACAGGTAAAATTTGTATATAATTTCTAAATGAATAGGAGCGTGGTTATGGAGTAATAAGCAATCTATTTCTCCAATGGTGATTTTATGTTGTTTTACTTGAACATTTTCAGCAAGTATGTCAATGCTAGGATTGCTTTTTAATTCATTGGATACAAAACGTTCTACCAAATGTCCTAAACGCAATTTAGGAAGCTTATTTAATTCATCAAATGTATTTAAACCTTTTTTTAGAGTAGCAAACTGCGATAAACCAACAAGTTCTACGTCCCATAATTGTGGAGTTGCTCGATAGCCTTGATATTGAAGTTGTATGTTGGTAGTTTTGCTGATAAGTACAATAATATCTATTCAAAATGAATTAAGTACTATTTTACACTAAAAATTGTTGGTTATGTAAAGATTGAAAGCTTATCGTTATCAGTATGAGTTGAATGTCAGACTGAGTTTGTCGAAGACTTTACGAAATTTTAGCTGCATTCGCACTTCGACAAGCTCTGTGTGACACTCGGGTAAATTAATGAAGTTTGAATGTCAGGTTGAGCCTGTCGAAGACTAATAAGGAGTAGTTTACTAAAAGCACTTTAACTAGTATTACTTCATAATTTTACTAACGCCAATAATAACGCCAAAATCCCCATCTAATTGTGACCAGTTTTTTGAAGGGAGGTAGGTTCTGGAAACAAACCCATCCAAATACAATGCATTTTTGCAACCTTGTTGTTTAAAAAAGGAAGCAAAGTCATAAAAATTGATACGCTCTTTGGACATAGCAAATAGTAGCTGCCCGTTTGGTAGTATTCCTACACCATTTCGGATATGTAGGTTTGTAGAACCGTTTCTAAAATTAGGATGTAGTTTTCCGTCAATTACTAGCATTGGACCAGACTGGGTAGCATATTTAATGCTACTTGAATGGTTGAGGTTTGAAGTAGTGCATACCGCAGCAATATTATTACTTGTAATATAAAAAACACCGTTGGGTTGCATGTAAAAGTTCCCGTAGCCTTTTTCCTTTTTATCTAACGGAGTTTTTATGTTTCCATGGTCAATATATAAACCTTGTGGACTACCGTCTTTAAGGTACATACCGCCATTCATAGCAAAAAGTAATTGTATGTTTTCTTTTTCTAAACTGTTTTTTAAGTTTTTAATACTTCCAAAGTTATTTCCATTTGGATCTTTTAAATAAAAATGAAGTATTTGTTGAGTAGGATCAACCACGTAATGTATGATTCTTGATTTATCAATTAACTCTTTCTTTTGGGCTAAGCAATGGAAAGAAATTACTCCAAGAAAGAGTGTTATAAAGAAAAATAGTTTTGTCTTTTTCATTGTTTTACTGGTGTTGACGCTTCTAATATACGATATTTATAAACCATATACGCGTGTTTATGGTTTCCCGTAAAATTACTATCACATATCAAATTACTTTTGAATTTAAAATATCACTCCGAACTTATCGAGGGCTAAACTAGCGTAGTAGTTAAAGTTGCTCATTTCTTGAAAATAAATTGTTTTTTGTTTTATTAGAATTTAATTATTGTTCTCTGCTGAGGTTTTTATGAAAGCTTTTTGGTTTTATTCTTTTTCATGATTTTAGATTTTATAATTAACAGTTATCTTCCTTACTAAAAATTGTCAAGTGTTTAAAAGAAATAAGTATCTTCGATTTTAGTAAACAAATATATTATTGCTTCTTATAAAACAAACGCTACATTTAACTAATAAAAAATGAAAACATTATTTACCGCAATAGATTTTGAAACGGCTACAAAACATCATATATGTTCTGTGGGTATCGTAACGTTTGAAAATGGAGAGATTATTGACGAATACCACGCGTTAATTAAACCTCCAAATAATGAATATAATTGGCACAATATACAAGTACACGGAATTACACAAAGGCACACGCAAAACGTGCCTAGTTTTAATGAAATATATCCCGAAATAAAAAAACGTATTCACGGTAAAGTTCTCGTAGCACACAATGAAAGTTTTGACAGAAACGTGTTGACAAAAACAATGCGTGATTATAATATGGAGTATACAGAATTAAATATTTCTGAAAAATGGGAATGCACCATGAAAATATATAAAGCCAAAGGGTATAAACCTGCAAACTTAAATGCCTGTTGTCAAAAAAATAACATTCAATTGGAACATCATCAAGCATTGTCTGATGCGCGTGCTTGTGGAAAACTCTTTTTAATTGCGTAAATAAAAATTAAGAAGCCCTAATATAATGACCATAAACGAACTAATAGGTACATATAACATCATTGGTAAAAATCAAGATGATACAGAAGTTGAATATACCGGTACGCTAGAGTTAAGTTTAAATAGTAACCATAGGATAGCTGCCAAATGGTTAATTAATAACGAATATAAACAAGTAGGGACTGGTTTTTTTAAGGATAATATTTTAGTACTAAACTTTAACTATATAGGTGAAGCTAATGAAATGCTTAAAGGAGTAGTGGTATATCGTTGTATTACAAAAGATATTTTAGATGGATTTTGGTCAGAAAAACATGGTGATCCATTGTATTTAGGAGAAGAACGTTGTTTTAGAGTAAAAAAAAAGCAGCAAGTAGTTGATTAAAAAAATTGCGTAATAGTACTTCGATACTTTGTTATAAAAACACTTCTACAAGCTCAGTGTGGCGTTTTTTCTCATAGAATAGCATTTCGACAAGCTTAATGTGACATATAGTTATTAAGGAATTGCTAATTTAAACTAAGCTTGTTCACAATACATTTTTCATTCCTCAAAACACTTGACCTGACAGTTTTTTTTACTTTTTCACTCCATTTGTTGTTTAAGAAGAAAAGGATGAGTTTACACTATTGATTGCCATTAATACTTCTCTATTTCATCAATGTTCAGTAAATTTGTTGTTTGAATTTATAAATCATTTCAGTGGCAACTACTTCCCAAAACATCTATTTAACCAAAAGAGAAAAACTCATTTGTAAAACCTGTGGAAAGAAGGTTCCTTTAGGGAAAGCCTTTGTAGCTGAAACTGAAAAACACAAAGGTACTTGCTTTACGTGTTCTCCATTTGTAGGCTATATTATGTTGCCTCCTGGTGATGCGGCTATGACAAGACGATCCAAAAAACATTCTGCTTTGTGTGGAGTGGTATTGTTTTGGAATCAACGACGAAAACGATACGAACGAAAAGGTCAATTGGTAGAAGAAATTGCTATAGAAAAGGCTCGGTTGGAGTGTGTTTCAGACAAAGAGTCACGTGCCTTAAAAAACAAAAAAGCAGCAGTTATACGTGCAGTACATGACAAAGCGTATATCATTATTTTTGCTGAAGCCATCAGACATCGATATCCGAATTGTCCAAGTAATCGCGAACATGAAATTGCTACCCATGCCTGTGAAAAATACAGTGGAAGGGTTGGGCGCACGGCAGATGCAAAGCAGTTTGATGGTAAAATGATTGATTTGGCTGTAGAGGCACATATCAGACATACCGAAACAAACTACGACCAGCAATTTGGTAAAGGAAAAAAGAAACGGGATATCCGTACAGATGTAAAATTTGATATCAACAACATCCTAAATAAATGGCGAAAAAAATAGTTTTACTATTGCACTTCGACAGGCTCAGCGTGACAGTAGATATAAAGGTAATTTGAATCGTCAGGCTGAACTTGTAGAAGTTCTAATGAAAACGTAGTTATTTACACTTCGACAGGCTCAGTGTGACAGTAGTACTATTTAATACAACACGAATGTCAGGCAGAGCCTGTCGAAGTCTTTATGAAAACGAAAACAGAATCACTTCGATAAACTCATTTTTACAGTAATGTTACTAGAAAACCCTAATTACCATATTTTTTATGAGCAGTGAAAATACCCCTAAAAGAACAAAGAAGCCATGGCCAACAAAGGCTGCTATGGAGCAGGTGTATGAAATGAAACTTTGGGGAGGATCAGAACTTGAATTTTATTCAGGTAATGGATCTCATGATATTGATATAGTAAAGCCTTATATTGAAGTTGTTGTTTCTTTTTTAACATCTTTTAAAAAGCTTCTTATTGTATGCGATTTAGGTTGTGGCGACTTTAATATCGGTAAGAGTTTAGTACGTTACACAAAGCAATACAAAGCAATAGATATTGTAGAAAGTCTTATTGAATACAACAGAGAAAATTTTAAAACAGCAAATGTAGAGTTTCATTGCTTGGATATTGCTATTGCTGACATTCCTTATGGTGATTGTGCCATTATCCGGCAGGTCTTGCAACATTTATCGAATACTGAGGTTCAGCAAGTACTCCTTAAACTTACTGATTTTAAACATGTTATTTTAACCGAACATGTACCACTTGGAGATTTTGTTCCTAATGCCGATATAATTTCCGGACAAGGAATTCGTTTAAAAAAGAAAAGCGGTTTGGATGTATTGAAAGCTCCATTTAACTTTAAAGTACTAAACAGTGAACAATTATTAGCAGTAAAATTAAAAGATGGTAAAGGGGTAATTGTCACTACATTGTATAACTTATAATAAGAGTAAAAACTAGCTTTTTCAGAATCAAGAATATCCTAGGTTCAAACACACAAGCTATGAACTAGAAAGAGTTTAATATGGAGGCTTTGAATTTTAGTTGGTATAATTAATAAAACAATTTTATAGTTCTCATTCATGCTCAGTTAATATAATTCAAACACAAAAAAACGACAATCCTAAGGTTGTCGCTTTTTTGTGTTTGAATATGAATCTTTATTATTGTACTTTCATATCGGTACTTTCAAATATTTTGTCAGCAGAACTAGCAATGAAACCTTTAAAAAGTTCTCCGTTAGCCATTTGATGTCTGAATGCAAACTCGTAGTAGCAAGAAGTAATTTCTTTTGCTCCTTCTTCAAATTCAACAGTAAATTTATCAGCTAAAATACTAGATTGCTCTAAAAATTCAGCAGAAGTACCTTTAACTTCACCACCAGATGCATTCATTTTAAAACCATTTTCTTTCAAGAAACTGTTTACCTCAATAATAGTATCAAAAGTATCTAATTTATTGATGTCTACAGTAAAGTGGTTCGAACAAAATCCGTTTACATACAACCAAGCTGCATATTCTGATTCATTTAACAACGTATTGTATAACTCAAAATTAGGAGTATCCCATAAACGACCTTTAAAAACTAATTCCTCAGCAGAAACAGCATCAAAATCAACAGTATCCAATGTGTTTTTTACAATAGATTGTAACTCAACTGATAATTCAGAAGTTAATAACTGACTGATAAATACTAAAGGTGCATTTTTGTCTGTTTTATGTGCGAAATGCTTTGCGTATAATTTCTTTTTTTCAAAATGATAATCGGCAACATATTCATATCCATTGTTAAGGAAAGTAGTAGCCAATACATCAATATTTACTCTAGGGTCATCAAAAGTTCTAAAAGCAACGTGGTCATTAGCAATAGTGCTGTTTCCTTGTGCTACTAATAAATCTTTTACTTTTTGTGCTGAAGGAGTACGCTCTGTATACTCATTCCATAATTTGTCAAATAATTCCGTAGTTGTCATGATAATTGTTATTTACGGCGCAAAAATAAATCATTTTTGTTTTTTTATTGATGTATAATAATTAATTTTGTGCTATAATGAATGATATTTTTAAAATACGACTTGTTTGATGTTTTAAATATGTCAATATGATTATTTTTTAATTAAACAACAGTTTAAATGAGTCAACTTGATTATACTGACAAACAAATATTATTAGCTTTAAAAGCAGATGCACGAAAAGCTTTTTCAAAAATTGCAGATGATTTAAAAATTTCTAACTCTTTGGTTCATCAACGTATTAAAAAGATGAAAGAGGATGGAGTTATTTTAAAAGCCGATTTAATTTTAGATGAAAAAAAGATAGGCTATAGTACCAAGGCATATGTAGGTATCCGACTAAAAGAAGCTCGATATGCAAATAAAGTAGTCAAAAAATTACATGATATTGTAGAAGTGACTGAATGTAACTTTGTGTCAGGTAAATATGCTATTTTTGTACTCGTTTATGCAAAGGACAATGATCATTTGCGCAGTGTTTTGTATGATCAAATACATGAAATAGAAGGAGTGGGTGGTACTGATTCTTTTATTTGCTTTAGCACTAATTTTGATAGATCTGTACCCGTAACTTTAGGAGATAATTAATGAAAAATAATTTAGAACAATTAAGTAATAAGCTATCTGGTACAGTACAGTTTGACGATTTGCACAAAGCTATGTATGCTACAGATGCATCCGTATATAGAAAATTACCATTAGGTGTTGCGTATCCTAAAACCGTTCAAGATTTAAAAGAGTTAATAGCTTTTGCAACGGAAAACACAACTTCTTTAATACCCCGAACAGCAGGAACTTCTCTAGCAGGACAATGTGTAGGAGAAGGCTTGGTAGTAGATGTATCAAAGCATTTTACAGAAATCATTTCCTTTGATAAGGTAAAAAAGCAAATTACGGTACAGCCAGGTGTGGTTAGAGATGCTTTAAATGAGTATTTAAAACCTTTTGGATTATTTTTCGGTCCTAATACATCTACCTCAAATAGATGTATGATAGGAGGGATGGTTGGTAATAACTCCTCAGGAACTACCTCAATACAATATGGAGTTACTCGAGATAAAATTGTTGCTATGAAAACAATTTTGTCTGACGGTAGTGCTGTTGAATTTAAATCAATTTCAAAAGAAGCATTTCAAAATAAATGTAATTTAAATACCCTTGAAGGGAAATTATATAAAGAAATTTATAAAGAGTTAGCTGACATTGATGCTCAAAATGAAATAGAAACAGAATTCCCTAAACCCGAAATTCATCGCCGAAATACGGGATATGCTGTTGATGAATTATTGTGGTCAAATACCTTTGGTAAAAGAACACGCAATTTTAATTTCTGTAATTTGCTTTCAGGTAGTGAAGGAACTTTAGCTTTTACCACTGAAATAACCTTGCAGTTGGATGATTTACCTCCAACGGAAGCAGTAATGGTAGCAGCACATTATACTAGCATAAATGATTGCTTGAATGATGTTGAGAACACTATGAAACATAATTTGTACACTTGTGAAATGATGGATAAAATCATTTTAGATTGTACCAAAAATAATGCGACTCAAATTAAGAATCGTTTCTTTATACAGGACGATCCAGCAGCAATTTTAATGTTGGAAATTAAAGCGACTACATTAGAAGAAGCAAAAGCAAAAGCACAAGTATTAATTTCTGATTTAGAAAAAGTAGGCTTGAGTTATGCAAATCCTATTTTAGTAGGAAAAGAAATTAGCCAAGCCTTGGAGTTGCGTAAAGCAGGCTTAGGTTTGTTGGGAAATATGGTTGGTGACAGAAAAGCGGTTGCCTGTATTGAAGATACTGCGGTAGCGTTGCCTGATTTAGCTAATTTTATAGCCGATTTCTCGGTGTTAATGGATAAGTATAAACAAAAAGCAGTGTATTACGCACATGCGGGAGCGGGAGAAATTCACTTGCGACCAATTTTAAATTTAAAAGAAGGTCAGGATGTTGGTCTGTTCAGACAAATAACCACGGAAGTTGCTCATTTAACTAAAAAATATGATGGGTCATTTAGTGGGGAACACGGTGATGGTATTGTTCGTGCGGAGTTTTTACCGATAATGATTGGGGAGAAGAACTATCAGTTATGCCGACGCATAAAAGGTCTTTTCGATCCTAATAATATATTCAATCCCGGGAAAATAGTAGATGCTCCTAAAATGGATGAATCACTTCGCTATGAAGTTGATAGAAAGGAACCAGAACTTAAAACTTTAATGGACTTTTCTGATTCTGATGGGTATTTGCGTTTAGCTGAAAAATGTAACGGTTCAGGAGATTGTAGGAAAGATGTGTTTGCTGGTGGAGCAATGTGTCCGAGTTACCGTGCAACTAAAGATGAAAAGGATGTTACTCGCTCAAGAGCTAATACATTACGTGAGTTTTTAACAAATCCTAAAAGTGTTAATCATTTTGATTCTAAGGAAATTAAAGAATCATTAGATTTATGTTTAAGTTGTAAGGCTTGTGCCAGTGAATGCCCAAGTAATGTAGATATAGCGGTACTGAAATCAGAATTTATGTATCAGTATCAAAAGGTAAATGGATTCAGCTTACGGGCTAAATTATTTGCTTATAATACCAAGCTAAATAAACTAGCATCTAAAGTTCCTGCAATTAGCAATTTTGTGTATTCAAATAGTATAACATCAGGGTTATTAAAGAAAATGAATGGTGTGGCGGATGAAAGAAATCTTCCGTTAGTATCAAAACCTTCTTTAAAACTACTAAAGAAGAAAAAACAATTGTTAACATCGCCTATTAAATCAATTTATTTATTTGTAGATGAATTTACGAATTATTTAGATGCTCAAATTGCTTTTGACACCTATGATTTATTAACAGCCTTAAATTATAATGTTCTCTTTGTAAATCATGAAGAAAGTGGTCGTACATTTATATCTAAGGGGTTTTTAGAACAAGCAAAAGAAGTAGCAACTAAAAACGTAGCGAGTTTTAAAGGAAAAATTTCTAATGAAACTCCTTTAGTTGGGATTGAACCATCTGCTATTTTAACTTTTAGAGATGAATATAAACGTTTGGTAGATGATAAAGAAGCTATTACTCAAATAGCTAAACATACCTTTTTGATAGAAGAATTTTTAGCGAATGAAATAAAATTAGGTAACATCACTTCAAACCAATTTACAAATGCGTCTCAGACATTGAAAATACATAACCATTGCCATCAAAAAGCATTGAGTAATCAGAAAGTAACCTTTGATATTTTAAACTTGCCTCAAAATTATAAACCAACTATTATTACCTCAGGATGCTGTGGTATGGCAGGTAGTTTTGGGTATGAACAGGAACATTACGAAGTAAGTATGAATGTAGGGGAGCAAACCTTATTTCCTTCAGTAAGAAGAGCATCTGAAAATACTATTATTGTGGCTAACGGAACTAGTTGTAGGCATCAAATAAAAGATGGAACACAACGAGTTGCGCTCCATCCAGTAAGTGTATTGTTACAAGCTTTAAAAGCTTAGTTTACAAGCATCCGAAAGTTTCAAGAAAAACTTAATTCATTGTCAGATTGAGCTTGTCGAAATCCATAATACATTGGTTTTCATAAGACTTCGACAAGCTCAGTTTGACAACCATTTTTAGTATCAAAAATTAAGTTTTTCTTTTTTAAGACTAACAAAGCACTGTTAAATAACGAGTTTATTTTAACATATATCAACAAATTAATAAGCTTTCGGATAGCAGTGAGATTAGTTAATTGTATAGCTTGTTATTTCTTGAGTTGTTACAGCGCTACCAGTTGTTGGTATTGGTAGTGTTTGCCCAGGAATTTCGATTAATTCATATGAAAATGTAGCGTCAGAATCTATTAAGCCAATTCCATCCGCATAATAATTTCTAATAACATAAATATCTTGTGTTGGTAATACAGTAACATCTATGATAATGTTTGTTGTAGCCGTTGCAGAGATAATAATGTCAGAAACAACTACATTATTGTAAACTACTGAGTTTACTGTGTGGCTTGCTAGTGTTTCTTGCTGAACTGTTTTTAAGGAATAAGTTATATCTAAATCCAATCCTCCAACAGTCTGGCTAGTAGTGTCATCAATTGTAGTTAGCACGGTTCCTATAGCAGCATTTAAATCAATAATTTTAGCGTCATTTAGTGAAATTACAATATCGGTACCGCCAAGCTGGCTTAGTGGAAAAGTAAAGTCCCCTTGCATATATGAAACTCCATTTTCATTTCTAAAGTTATTTTGGTCTAGCATTGATGACATAGTTCCAGTGCTTCCAAGTGACATGCTTAAATCAGCATATTCCTTAGTGTTTATTGTTACGTTTCCGTCCACTGTAATAATATCAGTACTTGTGGTTGGTGGAGGTGTTCCGTTATCTGTGCTAACATCGTAAGTCCATGTGTTTCCAATAGTAAAAGGAAGATAAATAGCGAGTTCAGAATTTGAGTCATCAGTATCATTGTTATTTGATACATATCCATCTGGCTGATCACATGATGAAATAGAAACATCAGGGTTTCCTAATCCATCTGAGTCTAAGTCTTGATACCATAAAGTTGATTCACAATCTTCAGTTGCTCCATCATCATCGCTAGAGCATGAGATAATTGCAGTAGCAATAAATAATGATAATAGTACTGTTTTGGTTGTAGTAAATTTCATAAAATAGTTTTAGTTGTATTGAATTATTGGTAAGACGATTAACATTAAATTTTGTTACATATATAGATGTAAAAATAGTATTTTAGTTTGAAAGTAAATTAAAGTATGTGTAATGATAATTTATTACATTTGCTAAAAACCAAAATAAATGTCAGGAAACACTTTTGGAAAACTATTTAAGTTGACCACTTTCGGAGAATCACACGGGGAAGCATTAGGAGGAATAATTGATGGTTGTCCAGCAGGAATAACCGTTGACTTTGATGCTATTCAAATAGAAATGGACCGAAGGAAGCCTGGGCAGTCTGCAATTGTAACCCAGCGTAAGGAGCCTGATACTGTTGTGTTTTATTCAGGGATTTTTGAAGGAAAAACTACGGGGACTCCAATAGGATTTTCGATTCCTAATACCAATCAAAAATCGAATGATTATTCTCATATAAAAGATAGTTACAGACCATCACACGCCGATTTTGTCTTTGATAAAAAATACGGACATCGCGATTATAGAGGTGGAGGAAGAGCGTCAGCTCGTGAAACCGCTAGTAGAATAGTTGGTGGAGCAATAGCAAAGCAGTTATTACCATCAATAAAAATTAATGCGTTTGTATCTTCAGTAGGTGATATTTTTATTGATAAGCCATATCAAGCCTTAGACTTCTCTAAAATAGAAAGTAATCCTGTGCGTTGTCCTGATCCTGTTTTTGCAGAGAAAATGGAAGCACGTATAAAAGAGATAAAAAAAGAAGGAGATACCATAGGAGGAACAGTAACTTGTGTGTTGCAAAATGTCCCTATTGGTTTAGGCGAGCCTGTTTTTGATAAGTTACATGCGAATTTAGGAAAGGCAATGTTGTCCATAAATGCTGTTAAAGGGTTTGAAATAGGTAGTGGTTTTTGTGGCGCTAAAATGAAAGGTAGTGAGCATAATGATTTGTTTAATGCTGATGGAACAACAAAAACAAATCTTTCAGGTGGTATTCAAGGAGGGATTAGTAACGGAATGGATATTTATTTTAGAGTAGCTTTCAAGCCTGTAGCCACTATAATGCAAAAACAACAAACCATTGATACCGATGGCAATATAGTAGAAATGATAGGTAAGGGACGTCATGATCCGTGCGTAGTTCCAAGAGCAGTGCCTATTGTAGAAGCTATGGCAGCCTTAGTATTAGCAGATAATTATTTAATTAATAGAACAAATAGAATTTAAGCAGATATGAAAAAATTACCATTATACATACAAATCATTTTAGGAATGGTTTTAGGTGTTGTTTTTGCACTGATAATGACAAACTTTGATTTTGGAAGAGGATTTATTCAAGATTGGATTAAGCCTTTTGGGAAGATATTTATTAGTTCCTTAAAATTAATTGCTGTACCATTAATTCTGGCATCATTAATTAAAGGAGTGTCCGACTTAAAAGATATTTCAAAACTTTCTAAAATGGGAGGAAGAACTATTGGTACCTATGTTGTAACTACAGTTTTGGCAGTTTCAATTGGTTTAATAGTAGTTAATGCAATACAGCCAGGTAAGTACATTGATGAAAAAACGCGTACGGAACTTATTGAAAGTAACAAAGAACAAGCAAATACTAGAATTGACGCTTCTGCTAAGCAGAAAGAAGCTGGGCCTTTACAGGCATTGGAAGACTTGGTTCCTTCAAATATTTTTGCTGCAGCAAGTAGTAATCGCAACATGCTTCAGGTTATCTTTTTTGCAGTATTTTTTGGTATTGGATTAATTTTAATACCAGAAAAAAAATCAAAACCAGTAACCGATTTTTTTGATGGATTTAATGAAGTTATACTAAAAATGGTTGATTTAATAATGCTAGCTGCTCCCTATGGTGTATTTGCTTTATTGGCAGCCTTAATTGTGGAGTCTCCTAGTTTAGCCCTATTTAAGGCGCTTGGAATGTATGCCATGTGTGTCGTTTTAGGGTTATTAATAATGGTTGGTGTATATATGCTTTTAGTATCGGTATTTACCAAAAAGAACCCTATATGGTTTCTTAAAAATATTGCACCTGCACAATTGCTAGCGTTTTCAACAAGTAGTAGTGCGGCAACTTTACCAGTAACAATGGAAAGAGTTACAGAACACTTAGGTGTTGAAGAAGAAGTAGCTAGTTTTGTATTGCCAATTGGAGCAACAATTAATATGGATGGTACAAGTTTGTATCAAGCAGTAGCTGCCGTTTTTATAGCGCAAGCGTTTGGAATGGAGCTAGAGTTTAGTATTCAGCTGGGGATTATTGCAACAGCAACCTTAGCTTCTATAGGTTCTGCAGCAGTTCCAGGAGCAGGTATGGTAATGTTAGTTGGAGTGCTTGGTTATGCTGGAATACCAGAAGCAGGATTAGCTTTAATATTTGCAGTAGATAGACCTTTGGATATGTGTAGAACAGTGGTGAATGTTACTGGGGATGCTGCTGTATCAATGTTAGTGGCTAAATCAGTTGATAAATTGGGAGATCCAAAAGTTAAAAACTGGGATGATAATTATACCGGTGATGTTGTTTAAAATACATTTTTCTAGTAAATGATAAAATATTTAAAGCTAACTTTTTTATAAAAAGTTGGCTTTTTTTGTTTACAGTTAAATGAGATATTTCAGCTCAGTATTGTTTGTTTTGAATAAACATTGAGCCATAAATTGTAGTATAAACAACTTCCTGTGTCATTCCGAACCTTTTTGTGAGGAATCTCATATGAGTAAGTAGTTTGTTGTTTAGGGGATGAATAATTATGTTCAGCGCTTAATTCTTATAATGTGATTTCTCCTTTGTCGAAATGACTTCTCGTGTCATTCCGAACCTTTTTGTGAGGAATCTCATATGAGTAAGTAGTTTGTTGTTTAGAGGATGAATAATTATGTTCAGCGCTTAATTCTTATAATGTGATTTCTCCTTTGTCGAAATGACTTCTCGTGTCATTCCGAACCTTTTTGTGAGGAATCTCATATGAGTAAGTAGTTTGTTGTTTAGTAAGATGAATAATTATGTTCAATTCTCAATCCTTAGTATGTGATTTCTCCTTTGTTGAAATGACTTTCCGTCTCATTCTGAACTTTTTGAGTGGAATTTAATGTTAGTAATCTTAAAAATAAACAAAAGTATAAAGCAAAAAAAAAACCAGCGCAATGCGCTGGTTTTAATTATGATATTTACTATTTCTTAGAAATGTAAAGCAAATCCAACGTTTAATTGGAAGTTTCCTTCTTCATCATATTTGTCGTTCATTGTAGCGTTGTAACGAACACCTGGCTCAACAGAAATGTTGTCAGCAACAAACCATGCATATCCAGCTCCAATTCCTAAGTACATAGGGTTTTCGTCATAATCTTTAATAGTTGCACCGTTTAAGTCTAAAGATACAGGAAATTGTCCCATTACGTAATACTTAGCACCAACTTTATAAGAAAAAGTACTAGAATCAGCAGCAGAATCTCCACCAAATCCTAAACCAGCTTTTAAAGCTAAGTTGTCCATTATAAAGTATCCACCTTCTAAACCTAAGTTGTAAGTAGATTCTCCATCTCTTGAAGAAAAAGCAAATCCTGTGTTAGCAGCGTGAGCTGTACCAAAAGCAGTGTTTGCTTCAACTACGATACTACCTTTAGATAATGCAGATGAAGTTTCAGTTTCTTGAGCGTTAGAGAATGTGAATGCACAAACAGCTAAAGCAGATAATAATAATTTTTTCATTTTAATATTTTTTATAAGTTAATCGTATGCAAAAATAAGCCTAATTAATCAACCACAAAATAATTTATGATATTTATTTACTTAAATTTCCTGCACAACACGCAATACCTTGATATGTAGTTAGTTAGTTATGTATGATAAACTTGTATTTAACTAATCTAAATAATTGCAGCCCCGTTTAAAGGAGAATAGCGCTATTAAGTGGTAAAAATTTGTGTTATCTGTTAATTTAATTACTTTTGATACGATCAATATTTATTTATGAAAATGAAGATAATCGTTATTAATGGACCAAATTTAAACTTGTTAGGGAAACGAGAAACTAATATATATGGTGATTTGTCCTTTAAAGAGTTTTTTGACACCCTTAAAGAAAAGAATTCAACTATTGATTTATCCTATTATCAATCCAATATAGAAGGAGAGTTAATTGATAAAATACAAGAAGTTGGTTTTACTTATGATGGAATAATATTAAATGCTGCTGCATACACGCATACATCTATTGGTATAGCAGATGCTGTAGCTGCAATTACAACACCAGTTATAGAAGTTCATATTTCAAATACGTACTCCAGAGAAACATTTAGGCATAAATCATTCTTAGCTCCAAATGCAAAAGGGATAATTGCTGGTTTTGGCTTGCAAAGTTATGAGTTGGCCTTAAAAAGTTTTTTGTAGCGTATTGTGAGAGTAAAATTTTAAATCAAAAATAAGCACAAAAAAAAGGTCGTTTTGAAACTAGTTACAAAACGACCTTTTTAAATTTATACTAATGCTTACAAATGAATTACTTCGCCATAAGCAGCAGCAACAGCTTCCATAACTGCTTCACTCATTGTTGGGTGAGGGTGGATTGTTTTTAAAACTTCATGTCCAGTTGTTTCTAGTTTTCTTCCTAAAACTGCTTCAGCAATCATATCAGTAACACCAGCGCCGATCATATGGCAACCTAACCATTCACCATATTTAGCGTCAAAAATAACTTTTACAAAACCTTCTTTAGTTCCAGAAGCACTTGCTTTACCTGAGGCAGAAAAAGGGAAGTTACCAACCTTTATTTCGTAACCTGCATCTTTAGCTTGAGCTTCGGTCATACCTACACTTGCAATTTCCGGAGAACAGTATGTGCATCCTGGAATATTTCCGTAGTCAATTGGCTCAACATGTTGTCCAGCTATTTTTTCTACACATAAAATTCCTTCAGCAGAAGCTACGTGAGCTAAAGCTGGTCCAGGAGTTATATCACCAATTGCATAGTATCCAGGAATATTAGTTTGGTAAAAGTCATTAACTAATACTTTATCTCTATCAGTAACAATACCAACATCTTCTAAGCCGATGTTTTCTATATTTGTTTTAATTCCAACTGCAGATAATAAAATGTCTGCTTCTAAAATTTCTTCTCCTTTTTTAGTTTTAACAGTAGCTTTAATTCCGTTTCCAGAAGTGTCTACAGAAGTAACTTCAGCAGAAGTCATTATTTTTATCCCTGCTTTTTTAAACGATTTTTCTAATTGCTTAGAAACCGCAGCGTCTTCAACAGGTACAATTCTAGGTAAAAATTCTACAACAGTTACATCAGTACCCATAGCGTTGTAGAAGTAAGCAAACTCAACACCAATTGCTCCCGAACCAACAATTACAATTTTCTTTGGTTGCTCAGGTAAAGTTAAAGCTTCGCGATATCCGATAACTTTTTTACCATCTTGTTTTAATGCAGGTAATTCTCTTGAGCGAGCACCAGTTGCAATAACAATATGATCAGCACTGTATTCTGTTACAGTTCCATCTTCAGCAGTAACGTCAACTTTTTTCCCAGCTTTTACTTTTCCGAATCCATTGATGACATCAATTTTATTCTTCTTCATTAAAAACTTGATACCGTTACTCATCCCTTCAGCAATGTTTCTACTACGTTTTACAACTTTAGTAAAATCTTTGTCAGGGTTTTCTACAGATAAACCGTAGTCTTCTGCATGTTTAAGATATTCGAATACTTGAGCTGATTTTAATAATGCTTTTGTAGGTATACATCCCCAGTTTAAGCAAATTCCACCAAGACTCTCTTTTTCAATAACAGCAGTTTTTAAGCCTAATTGTGAAGCCCTAATTGCTGTAACGTAACCACCTGGTCCAGAACCAAGAACTATAATATCGTATTTACTCATTATAATGTTTTTTTTTAGTCAGAATTTTAATCGCACGAATTTACGAAATGAAATTGACTTTTTAATAAAAGCTTTTGAAAAATGAAAGCGCTAACAATTTTAAATCATTAGCGCTTTCTGTTCTTTATGGATGTAATTATAATTTTACTACAACAAAACCTCTTCTTGTTTTCTTGTAATGTTTATTGTTCCACTTGTAATATTTGTTACCTTTAACATAAACTATTCGGTGTCCCTTTGGGGCAACTCTAGTTACGGTTCTGTTTTTGTAAACAGATTTTCTATGTACTCGTGTCGAGCAAGAAGTTGAGCTAAGGGTGAATAAAATGATTGCAATAGCGTAAAAAAAAGTTTTCATTTTTAAAGTCTTTATAGGTTATACCTCTAGGACGACTAAAAAGCAAAAAGGTTTAATTAGTTGATTTATATCCTTTTTTAGGATGAAATTCTAGTGACACAGAGTTTACACAATATCTTTTACCTGTAGTGTTTTTTGGTCCATCATTAAAAACATGGCCTAAATGTCCGTTACAAATATTACAGTGAACTTCTGAACGTGTATAACCCAAATCTTTATCTGTATCATATCCAATATTATCTTTTATAGGGGTATCGAATGATGGCCACCCAGTTCCAGAATCAAATTTATGTTTAGCTTTGAATAATGGAGTATCACATCCTTTACAATGGTATACACCATCTTCATAGAGCTTGTCATATTCCCCTGAAAAAGCACGTTCTGTTCCTGACTCTCTTAATACATAATATTCTATGGGAGTTAATTGTTTTTTCCATTCTACTGCTGTTTTCTGAACTTTAGCATTGTAGTTCGTTTCTTGTGCATTAGAAATACAACATGTTAATAGAATCAATGGGAGTAGTATGAGTGTCTTTTTGAGCATTTTTTTTCTATTTTAGACGAGTTCATCTTTTAAAACTTACATTATAACGGATGTAAGTTTTTAATTTGAATTTTCTGAAGAGGAATAGCTTGATAAATTTGGTATATTTGTTGATAAATAGATTAAGAACATATAAACTAATTTAAAATGAATTTTAAGAACATAGTAGGATTACTTTTGGTTGCAATTATAATGTCATCATGTAAGACTAACCCATTTACAGGAAAAAAAATGTTGAATGCGTATTCTAATGCACAATTGTTTCCATCGGCGTTTCAACAGTACGATCAATTTTTAGGAGAAAATAAAGTAATTACAGGAACTAAAAACGCTGAAATGATTACACGCGTTGGAGAGCGTATTGCGGTTGCTGCAGAACGTTGGTTGAATGCAAATGGGTATGAAGGGTATTTAAAAGACTACAAATGGGAATATAAACTAGTTGATGATAAAACAGTAAATGCTTGGTGTATGCCAGGAGGGAAAATAGTGTTTTACACAGGTATTTTACCTATTGCTGAAAACGAAACGGCTATTGCTGCAATTATGGGGCATGAAGTAGCACATGCTTTAGCAGATCATGGTGGGCAACGTATGACGGCTGCTACTGGACAACAATTGCTAGGAACTGCAGTTGCAATAGGTACGCAAGTTGGTGGGGTAGATCCTCAAAAACAACAATTGATTATGCAGGCTTATGGTGTTGGTAGTCAGGTAGGAGTTATGTTGCCTTTTAGTAGAGGTCATGAAACCGAAGCAGATAAAATTGGTTTAATTATGATGGCTATTGCTGGGTATAATCCTGATGAGGCTTCAAAATTATGGGTACGTATGAAAGCAAATAGTGGGGGAAATGCTCCAGCTGAAATTCTAAGTACACACCCTTCAAATGATTCTAGAATTGCTAACTTAAAAGAATTAGCACCTTTTGCAAAATCAGAAGCGAAAAAATTTGGAGTGAATTCTTTCAGACCTATTGGAAATAAATTGATTGTAAAATAATTTTACTAACTACTCAAGGATTTGTAATTGTTAATCTCTTGATGAAGTGATTATTTTAAAATAAAAATCATTCTGTGGAAAATATTATTGTATTTTCGAAGCTGCTCAATAACTAATTGAGCAGCTTTTTTATTTACATAAATATTTAGTTTAATGAAAGAATTTAAAAAAGGGAGTAAAAAAATACTGAATGCCTGGGCTTTTTATGATTGGGCAAACTCAGTGTATAGTTTAACGATAGTATCGTCTATCTTTCCTTTATTTATTGCAGCGTATCTTAAAAGTATAGGAGTTGAAACCATTGATGCTTTTGGTGTTAGTTTGTCGCATACAGCATTGATAACCTATGTAACGGCGGGTGGTTTTTTAATAGTAGCTTTTATATCACCTTTGTTATCAGGAGTTGCTGATTACAAAGGGAATAAGAAGTTCTTTTTACGGTTTTTCTGTTATATGGGATCTATTTCTTGTGTGGCTTTGTACTTTTTCTCGTTGGAATATATTTACTTAAGCTTGTTATTTTATGTAATGGCTTTAGTGGGATTTTGGGGTAGTTTAGTTTTTTATAATTCCTATTTACCTGATATTGCTCATAAAGAACAACAGGACGCAATTAGCGCTAAAGGATATTCATTGGGATATATAGGTAGTGTGTTGTTATTAGTCATTAACCTAGTAATGATTATGTATTTTTCTACTGATGGTAACGGAATAACGATGATGCGATACTCATTTGTTTTAGTCGGTTTATGGTGGTTTGGCTTTAGTCATTATACGTACAGATATCTTCCTGATTTTGTAAATTCCAATAAAGTTTCAAAGGCAATTTTGTGGAATGGTTTCAAGGAATTAAAAGTAGTTTGGAATGAATTACAAGGGCATTTAAGATTAAAAAAATACCTTATTGCTTTTTTTGTTTATAGTATGGCTGTGCAAACAGTAATGCTAGTAGCGTCTTTCTTCGGAGAAAAAGAAATAGCATGGGCAGAACATGGTATTGATAAAACACTAGGATTGATTATTAGTATTTTAATTATACAATTAATAGCTGTAGTTGGAGCATTTCTAACTTCATATGTATCTAAAAAGTTAGGGAATATAAAAACTTTAATACTGATAAATTTTATATGGGTAGCTATATGTGTGTTTGCTTATTTTGTTGTCTCACCCTATGAGTTTTTTGCTACAGCTGGAGTTGTTGGTTTGGTAATGGGAGGGATACAATCCTTATCACGTTCTACTTATGCTAAGTTTTTACCAGAAACGAAGGATACAACTTCTTATTTTAGTTTTTATGATGTTTCTGAAAAAATAGGTATCGTAATAGGAATGGCAATATTCGCTTCTGTTGAAGTAATAACAGGCTCTATGCGTAATGCAATTTTGTTTTTAGTAGTATTCTTTTTAATAGGGCTTATACTTCTTTTTAAAGTTCCTAAGGAAATTAAATAAAATTCTTTATGTTTGTGTGATATTGAAAAAAAAAACTATGAAGTCTATTAAATTTACTTTTTTACTAGCGCTATTGGCTAGTTTTACATTTATCTCTTGTGATGACGAACCTTTAACAGGAGATTTTACAGATGAGTCTGGAGCTGTAGGAAGCGAAGGATCAGGATCTTCAACAGGAGATTATTTTCCAAGAGCCGTTGGTAATAAATGGGAACTTACTGTAAGTACGGGAGGAAGTGAAATACATGAAATGATAAATACTTCTAGTTTTGATGGGTTCACATATTACGAATTCGCAGAGGGTAATGGGTTTGGGGCAATTCGTAAAGCTTCAGCAAGTTATTTTGCGAGAATTGCCGTTAATGTAACATCACCTGCTTATATAGTAACAGGCACACCAGTGGAATTGAAATTCCTTCAAGATGACGTTGCTGTAGGTGCGTCCTGGGAAAATCCAGTCACTACCGTATATTCTTACACACCTGTAGGATCCAGTCCAGCAATTGATGATGTCACAGTAAATGCTAATTATAAATACACTTTAGAAGAAAAAGACTTTAGTAAAGAAGTTAATGGAGTAGTTTATGATGATGTGATTCATGTTTCTCACATCCTAGAATCAGGCTTAGGTACCGATGATACAACTGGAGATTATTATTATGCTAAGGATATTGGTTTAATAGAATATTCATTAGACGGGACAACTTATAAATTAACATCTTACCTATTAAATTAAGAGTAGTTATGAAAACAGTAAATACAATTTTTAAATTATTTATAATGTCGTTAGTGTTAATGGCATGTGATACTGAGGATCCTGCGGAGTTGGATAATTCATTACATCAACCAGATACAGATGCGCCAGAAGTTTCGGCAGGTACTTTTACAGCAAAAATAGACGGTGCAGAATATGTTGTTGATATTGCTACTGCAAAATTAGATTCATATATCGATCCACAAACATTTGTGGTGACACCTACAATTTTAATTAGTGGTAAAAGAGGGACAGAAACAATAACATTACGTATACCTTCAAATATAGGTACTAACTTGGTAACTGAGCCTAATATTTTAGGAGGGGCTAGTAGTACCTATGCTGCTTTCTATAATACTGATAATATTACAGTTTCAGAAGCAACTACAGGTGATGATTTGCATATGACTATTGATTCCGAAGAGCCTAAATGGGTTGCTGATACTCCATTAGCAAATGTTACAGGTGGTGTTACAACTATAAAAGGAGTTAAAGGAGCTGATGGTGAGTTGTTAAATATAACTTTACAGACAGATGTGTCTGGATCATATGTTTTTGGAACAACAGGCCATACTGCTGTGTATACTGAACCAGGAGCAGGAGCAAATGTATTTGAAACTGATTCCAATGTCGATAATGGTGCTATAGTTTTAGAAATTGACGATGTTAATAAATTGATTTCAGGAACATTTAATTTTAATGGAACTGAAACGTATATGCCAAATATTACTGTTATTGACGTTGATGGTGATGGTGTTTATCAGTCGGAGGACCCGAATGATAATGATCCTTGTGTGCCAACAAAATCTGAAAATTATAACAGATATGACGCTACAAATGTTATTTGGCAGGCAGGAGATTGTGATGGTGATGGTGTAACGAACTTAGAAGAATTAACAGGTCCTGACGGAGATATTGCTACTACTGCTGACAATACAAACCCATATGAAGGAAATATTGATACAGATGGAGATGGAGTTATTGATGCTGAAGAAGTTGATGCAGCTGCAATAGCTGATCCATGTTTACCTGTTCAACTTGCTGGTTATTTAGGCTATGATTCAAATAATGCTATTTGGAGCGCTGCAGACTGTGATGGTGATGGTGTTTTAAATGGTGATGAAGATACTGATGGTGATGGTATTTCAAATCAAGATGAAGTAACTAACGGAACTGATGTTGATGATCCTTGTGATCCAATACAATTAGAAGGATATAGAGGTTATGATTTCGGTAACTCTACATGGGCAAATGCAGATTGTGATAATGATACTGTAACAAATGGAGAAGAAGTGTTGCAAGGAACAGATCCTTACTTTTTTGATTTCTTAACAAAAGAATTTTCAATGGGTTCTTTTGCTAAAATTCCTTATGCACAGCCTGATGTGTTAAGAGGTTTAAATATTTCTTATCATGATTTAGGAACTAAAAATATTGTAGGAACATTTAGTTTTATTTCAGCATCTATAGGTGAGGATCCTACAAGGTGGTATGTTGTAACTGATGGTGCTTTTGATGTTACTTATACTGTAGCTGACTAAATAATTTTAATACATATATAAAAAAAGCAACCAATTAGGTTGCTTTTTTTATATATGTATTTGCCCTGTGGCATATTAATTGACTACTATAGGTAATGAAGGCTATTTTTATGTTTAATTAATATAATTGAGACATAATTAGTAGTTATAAGTGATAACTAAAAACAAAGCACTCTGTATTAATGACAGAATGACAACTATACTATATGAGTAATTCAGAATTTTTAAATATTGACAGTTTGTCATTACAAGGAATGGAAGACGAAACAGAGTTTATTCCGTTGATGACAAGTGAAGACGAAGAAGAGATAGCTAAAGAGGTAATCCCACAAGAATTGCCAATTTTACCTTTGCGTAATACCGTGTTATTCCCAGGAGTAGTTATTCCAATTACAGCTGGTAGAGATAAATCTATTAAGCTGCTTAATGATGCATATAATAATAAGCAAGTTATTGGGGTGGTTGCTCAAAAGGACCCGTCAGTAGAAAACCCAGGAATTGAAGATATCAATACTACAGGTACTGTTGCAAAAATTTTAAGGGTATTAAAAATGCCTGATGGAAATACAACAGTAATTATACAAGGGAAAAAGAAATTTTCAATTAATGAAATTGTTTCTGATGATCCGTATTTAATAGCTTCAGTAAATGAAATCCCAGAAGAGAAACCAGCTGTAGAAACGGAAGAATTTAAAGCCATTATTGATTCTATTAAAGACCTTTCATTACGCATTATAAAGGAAAGTCCGAATATACCTTCTGAAGCTAGTTTTGCAATTAAAAATATTGAGAGCAGTGCTTTCTTAATCAACTTCATATCATCAAATATGAACTTGAATGTTAATGACAAGCAAACGCTGTTAGATATTAAAGATCTTTCTGAAAGAGCAATGGCTACATTAAAGCATATGGATATGCAAATGCAAAAATTGTCGCTTAAAAATGATATCCAATCAAAAGTACGTAATGATTTAGATCAACAACAGCGTGAGTATTTCTTGCAACAGCAAATGAAAACAATCCAAGAAGAATTGGGAGGAGTTTCATATGAAGCAGAAATTGAAGAGATGCGTGCAAAATCCAAATCTAAAAAATGGGATGAAAAAACGGGAGTTCATTTTGAAAAAGAATTAGCAAAAATGACTAGAATGAATCCTCAGGTGGCTGAGTATTCTATTCAGCGTAATTACTTAGAGCTTTTTTTAGAACTTCCTTGGAATGAGTTTTCTAAAGATAAGTTTGATTTAAAACGTGCTCAAAAAATTCTAGATAGAGATCATCATGGTTTAGAAGATGTTAAAAAACGTATTATTGAATATTTAGCGGTGTTAAAGCTGAGAAATGACATGAAGTCACCAATTTTATGTTTGTACGGACCTCCAGGAGTTGGTAAAACATCGTTAGGAAAATCCATAGCGGAAGCATTAGGAAGAGAATATGTTAGGGTTTCATTAGGAGGTTTACGCGATGAAGCAGAAATTAGAGGACATCGAAAAACGTATATTGGTGCAATGCCTGGACGATTAATTCAAAGCATGAAAAAAGCAGGTACCTCAAACCCTGTCTTTGTATTGGATGAAATTGATAAACTATCTAATTCGCATCAAGGTGATCCTTCATCTGCAATGTTAGAAGTTCTTGATCCTGAGCAGAATTCAGAATTCCATGATAATTTCCTAGAAATGGGCTATGACTTATCAAAAGTAATGTTTATTGCGACAGCAAATAATTTAGGGAGTATTCAACCTGCATTGCGTGATCGTATGGAGATTATTAATGTGAGTGGATATACCATTGAAGAAAAAGTTGAAATTGCTAAAAAACATTTGTTAACTAAACAGCTTAAGGAACATGGTTTAAGTTCGAAAGATTTATCAATTGGTAAAAAAGAACTGGAATTAATTGTTGAGGGGTACACACGAGAATCAGGAGTAAGGGGATTGGATAAAAAAATAGCAAAAGTAGTTCGTTATGCAGCCAAGTCTATTGCAATGGAGGAGGAGTATAGCAAGAAACTTTCAAAAAAGAATGTTACTGATATTCTTGGTCCGGCACGACTTGAACGCGATAAATATGAAAACAATGATGTAGCAGGAGTTGTAACTGGTTTGGCATGGACAAGTGTAGGTGGTGATATTTTATTTATTGAATCTATTATATCTAAAGGTAAAGGGCTAATGTCCATTACTGGTAATTTAGGGAAGGTAATGAAGGAATCTGCTACAATTGCTTTGCAGTATATAAAAGCTAATGCAGAAGTATTTAATATCAATCCAGATGTGTTTAGTAATTATAACATTCATATTCATGTACCTGAAGGAGCTACTCCTAAAGATGGACCAAGTGCTGGAGTAACAATGTTAACATCGTTAGTTTCATTATTTACACAAAAGAAAGTAAAGAAAAGTCTGGCTATGACTGGTGAAATCACGCTACGAGGTAAAGTATTGCCTGTAGGAGGAATCAAAGAAAAAATATTGGCAGCGAAACGTGCTAAAATTAAGGAATTGATTCTTTGTGTTGATAATGAAAAAGATATTTTAGAAATAAAACCTGAATATTTAAAAGGCTTAACATTTCATTATGTGTCAGATATGACTGATGTTGTAAAATTAGCAATAACGAATCAATCTGTTAAAAACGCTAAAAAACTGTAAATCAAGTGTTTTCGATAAGAAAGCAAGAGTGTCTCTAAAAAAATCATTTATATTCTGTGGTAAGCCTCAAAGAATTAAATTCTCTATTAGAGATTAAAGAGAGTCTCCAAATGGAGACTTTTTTTTGCATTTTTTTAAAATAATAGCATTTTCAATTTAAGATTTACTTATTTTGTGATTATGATTAAAAAAGGGTTAATATTTATTTTGTTTTTAAGTACATTCAACGCAGTTGCACAAATTGGAGGTAAATATACTTACGAGTTTTTAAATTTAATTTCATCTCCTCGACAAGCAGCTCTTGGGGGGAAAGTACTGACTAATATAGATTGGGATTCATCGCAGGCTTTGCACAATCCTTCTGCTATAAATGCTGATATGGATGGTCAATTGGCATTGAATTTTGTCAATTATTTTGCAGATATAAATTATGGGAGTCTATCCTATGCACATAGTTTTGGTGAAAAGAAACATATTGTTGCAGCTGGTATTACTTATGTAGATTATGGTAGTTTTGATGGTTATGATGAAAATGGAGTGTCTACAGGTGAATTTTCAGGAAATGAATTTGCATTAACAGTTGGTTATATGTATGCAGTTCCAAATTCCGATTTAAAGCTAGGTGCAAATGGAAAATTTATTTCTTCCAAATTGGAAACATACTCATCAATTGGAGGAGCTTTAGATTTGGCATTATTATATGACTTTAAAAATTCAAATTCACAGCTAACTTTGGTGGCGTCAAATTTGGGAACTCAGTTTACAACCTATGATAATACGAAAGAACAAATTCCTTTTCATGTAGATTTGGCTTTTGGTAAAAAGTTAGAGAAATTACCTTTAAAATGGCATATTGTATTTGAAAACTTGCAACAATGGGACTTATCATTTAGTAATCCAGCGAGAGCTCAAGTTGATTTGGATGGAAATTCTACTCCTGAAGAAATTTCGTTTTTTAACAAATTAGCACAACATATTGTTATTGGAGGAGAATTGTTTCATGGTAAAGCTATTAACTTAAGATTAGGGTATAACTTTAGAAGAGGGCATGAGTTGAAAATAGAAGGGAATAGAGTTTTTGCAGGTATAACAGCAGGTTTTGGTTTAAAACTAAATAAGTTTCGTGTTAATTATGCTTTTCAAAAATTTAGCGCATCCGCAAATGTGCATACTTTTGGTTTAAATATAAATTTGAAATAAATTGAATTCAAAAAAAATTATTATAGCTATTGATGGGTATTCCTCTACAGGAAAAAGCACTTTAGCAAAACAATTAGCCAATAAATTAGGTTTTGTTTATGTTGATACGGGTGCTATGTATCGAGTAACAACATTATTTGCCTTAAATAATGGCTTTATTTCGGAAGATCATTTTAATGTAAATGATTTTGTTTTAGAATTAGATAAAATAACTATTTCATTTAAATTTAATGCTGACTTAAATTTTGCTGAAGTATATTTAAATGGCATAAATGTAGAAAAGGAAATCCGTACAATGTATGTGTCTAGTTTTGTAAGTAAAATTGCTGCAGTTCCAGAAGTTCGTTATGGGTTGGTAAAACAACAACAGGCAATAGGAGTAGAAACAGGTGTTGTGATGGATGGTAGAGATATTGGTACAGTTGTTTTTCCTAATGCAGAATTAAAACTATTTATGACAGCTTCGGATGAAGTTAGAGCCAAACGTCGTTTTGATGAATTGATAGGAAAAGGCGACAAAGTTACTTACCAAGAAGTGTTGCATAACGTAAGGGAGCGTGATTATATTGATACGCACAGGGAAAGTTCTCCATTATTGAAAGCCTCAGATGCGATTGAAGTAGATAATTCTAATTTAACGATTGAAGCCCAATTTGAGAAAATATTAAAATTAGTTACAAATATTACTACATAAATGAATAAGCATATAATAAAAAAGGAGCTCAATTGAGCTCCTTTTTTATTATAAAATAGTTTTAGGATATTACAAGTTAGGAATATCTAAAACCTGTCCAACTTTAATCATATCTGGATTATCTAAAACAGTAGTGTTTGCTGCAAAAATTTCTTTGTATTTCATAGCGTTTTTAAAATAATGTTTAGCAATTCCTCCTAATGTTTCTCCGCTAACTACAGTATGTCTGTGGTATACTGAATCATCAGCTACAGAAATGTTAGCCATTAAATCAGTTGGTGCATCTCCACCAATAGCTTTGATAGCGTCCCACATTAAGTTTTTTTCGTATTGAGTTTTTGTTGTACCTTTTACTTTTAATATTCCGTCTTCTATTCTAACGTCTCCATTAGCAATTTCTAATTTTTCTCCTAAATCTAAAAGGTCTTGATATTTTGCTTTTACAGGCATAATTGTTTGTTTTGTTTTTTGTTAAAATTGATTTACTCAAATATAGTACTTTTAATTCAGTTATAAAAGTTAACTATAATTCCTTACTATTCTCTATTCAAACAGTATGCCATAATTTATAAGTATATAAAAATTGCAATTAAATGAATATAGTTGTACTTTTGCAATCCTTTTAGCAGAATTGAGTAAGGAAGGAACTGAAAAAAAATATAAAAATAACAACTTCTGAAGTTGGATGCTTAAATACTCAAAGCAACATTAGAATACAAAATATTACTACAGCTATGGCTGAAGAACAAAAAACACAAGAACAATTTTTAGCAGATTTTGACTGGCACAATTACCAAGAAGGGATTGATCCTGTAGAAGATGCAGTATTAGAAGAGTTTGAAAAATTAGTAGCAGAAAACTTTGTTGACACGGAAGATGACACAGTAGTTGAAGGTACAATTGTTCACTTAACTGAAAGAGAAGCTATTATTGATATTAACGCTAAATCTGAAGGGGTAATCTCATTAAATGAGTTCCGTTACAACCCAAATTTAGCAGTTGGAGATAAAGTAGAAGTTCTTGTTGACATTAGAGAAGACAAAACAGGTCAGTTAGTATTATCTCACAGAAAAGCTAGAGTAA